>RCUM01000022.1_pt1 | contig 216258 bp, 205 predicted proteins | sample 2166141 | NCBI WGS metagenome assembly RCUM01 (sample SAMN09932756, study PRJNA488358) | compost metagenome | isolation source: compost soil in crotonic acid-enriched | place: Germany: Experimental Botanical Garden | reverse complement strand
TGCATTCTACAGCATTTCACATCTCACACAACCCCCTTTTTAAGCTTTTTTTAACGAGTGGTTGTTTATTGCGCTAAATTAGTCTTTTTGTCTTATTTTTCTACATATTTTGATCAAATTTGTTTTAATACGCACATTCAAAGACCTGTTAATATACTTTATTATGTAGTTTCAGCTTTAAGCAGCAGCTTAATATAGAGCTCTAGGATTTTTTATGCGTCACTTCCATTATGTTTGGGCTAGCCTTTTATCTTTTGGGTTAATTTCTCCTGTATTTGCAAATGATTCGATTAATAATTCTGAATCACCAATAACAGAAGGCTTAGAAACGTCTTCGACTCAACAAATCAAAAGTGCTCAACATCCTCGTCTTGAAGCATTAAAAGAATTAAAAAATGTGACAGCCAAAGATTTAAAAGTAAATGCGAATGCAACTCAACCTGAAAGCCAAAAAGATCCACTACAACCCTTAAATCGACAGGTATATGCTTTCAATGATGCTTTAGACCGTCATGTTGCTCGTCCGCTTGCTGTTCAATACAAAGCAAAAGTACCTTCTGATGTTCGGGACTCTTATCGTCAATTTCGTAAAAATTTAGGTGAACCATGGAATGCAGTCAATCAACTGATTCAAGGTCGACCACTTCGAGCTGCGAAATCCTTAGGCCGTTTTTCCATTAACACCATTACCACTTTAGGTTTTGCCGATCCCGCTCAACATTTTGGTCTAAATATCGAAGATGAAAACTTTGGTACCACCTTAGGTTATTATGGGGTTCCTTCTGGACCTTATCTGGTTTTGCCTGTTTTTGGTCCAAGTACCTTCCGCGATGCGATTGGTTTAGCTGTAGATAGCCAAGCCCGACCACAAAAATATATCTTTGAAGATCGTGAAGGTCTTTATTGGACAGACCAAGTTTTACGCGGCATTGATGCACGTTCTCAGCTTTTAGATATAGAAGATGTTTTACAAGGCGATAAATATGCTGCCATTCGTGATATTTACTTACAACGTAAAAATTTCGCAATTGCAGAAAAAAAAGGGCTAGAATCTGAGTCAATGTTTATTGATGATGATCAAGATAGCACTGAGACTGACGTGCCAGAAGATGATCAAGACAACCCCGTGCAAAAAAATGATGTCGACACAACAACCAAATAAGTCTTTTCCATTTATTAAAAATATGATCAGTTAAGCATCTTTCTTTGCTGATCATTAGATTGTTATAGTACAACTCTATACATCTTCACTTTAAGGGTCATACAATTTCTTTATGTATTTCATTCAACCAACTCGTAATATTCCTTATTTAGATCAGGTACTCAGTACACTACCCAGTGTGCAAATGATTTGCATAGACGATATTGATTTGTATGATCCCACAATTTTAGCGATTGCTGATGTACAAGACTATTTAACACATCAATGGTCGCTTCCTACCATTGTGTTGGCCTTTGAAAATGAAGGCACGGCTTTAGCTCAAGCTTGGGAACTGGGTGCTTTAGCCGGGTGGGTCTGGAATAAACTCCCGCTTGATCCTGAAGGAGCATTACTTAAAATTGATGCACAATATAAGCGCAATCAAGATAGTCGTGATCTACCCTCAGCTGCACATCTACAAAAATGCTTACTACCTAATCCAATTGAATTGATGAACTATAAGGTTGAAACATTGTTTCAACCTTCTGCCTATTTGTCTGGTGATTGGTACGATTATTGGAAAATTAGCGATAAAGAAATTATGTTTTATCTGGCTGATGTTTCTGGACATGGCGTAACCAGCAGTTTATTGACCTCTTGGATGGCAGCCTTTCATGGTCGATCTAAAACACCACGTGAATTGATTAAAAAACTCAATGGCATGCTGGTTCAAGAAAATATTGAAAAGCATATTACAATGATTGCCGGAGTCTTAAATTTAGAGACCCATCAATTACGTTGGTCAAGCGCTGGACATTATCCACCCGCAATTATCTTTGAACCCAACCAGCCACCTAAAATTTTAAACACCAGTAGTTTCCCTTTGGGATTAACTGAAGATCTTGAAGTCGAAGAGTTTGTATGTGTGTTGAATCGCCATGCACGGTTTATTATTTGTTCGGATGGTGCACTCGAACCTTTTGATGGTGGCCTAAATGAACAATTTGAAAAATTGGTCTTCCATTTGCAAAATCAATCGTTCCAAGCCCCTGAACATGTGGCAGATGACATTGCTATCTTAAGTTTACGCCGAATGAATTAATCATATAATCAATATGTTAACTTTCAACTAAGCAAACTACTCCTTTTGGCTACTTGAGTCTCTAGTGGCCCTATGTGATAATTTTACAATCCTTCTCTGCAAATGGCATTTATATGTCAACAGGTCATGTTGAATATGCAAGCTTGAATGGAACGCATATTTTTAAGCTTATTGGCGAAGTGCGTGCCCAATCTTGTATCAGTCTAGACAAACTCCTTAGTAAAATTGAACAGCAATCAAATGTGGTTGGAGCAATCGTAGATTTAACCCAAACCACATTTATTGACAGTACTGTTTTAGGTGTACTCGCCAAGCTTGGTCTCAAGCTCAAGCAAATCCACCACATTCAGGCCGTCATGCTATCTACCAACCCTGATATTACAACTTTGGCCAACAGTATGGGTTTGGGTCAGGTTTTTGTGATCTTAAATTATTGTGGTGACCCCAAAGTATGCACACTTGAATTAATGGAAGAACACATTAGTCATAACACCATGTTAACCACTGTTTTAGATGCGCATAAAACACTGATGGAGTTGAATGAAAACAACCTCAATATGTTTGAGCCTTTGGTTAAACAGCTGCAAAAAGAACAAGATAATATTGAGCAAGTGTCTCAACAAAACGTATAAAAATTATTTACTAGAGCCCACCACATGACTTTACTCTCTGTTGTACAAATGAATTCTCAAGATGATATTGATGCCAATTTCATCGTGATCGAGTCGTTGATACAACAAAGTAAAGCAGATGGTGCAGAGCTGATTGTTTTCCCTGAAAACTTTGTGTGTTTTGCAGGTGGAAAACAACGCGAGACAGCAGCGCAGTTTGAAACGATTCAACAGCGGTTAGAACATCTTGCCCAGCAATATCAAATTTGGATTGTGGCAGGGACACTTCCCTGTCCCTTCCGTCCCGATGGTTCCATCATTCCTGATGGTCGTGTCCGTACGGTCAGCCTGTGTATTAGCCCTGAACGTACTGAAGCACGTTATGACAAAATTCATTTGTTTGATGTGCACGTCAGTGATGCTGTCGGTGGCTATCAAGAATCTAAATTTTTTGAACCTGGAACCGATATTGTCGTTGCAAAAACACCCTTTGGCCATATTGGACTCATGGTTTGTTATGACCTACGCTTTCCCGAATTGGCACTCACTTTACGTGCTCAAGGTGCAAATATATTGACTGCCCCTGCGGCATTTACCTATACCACAGGTCAAATGCATTGGCAGTTATTGTTACAAGCACGAGCAATCGACAGTCAATGTCATGTTTTAGGCGCTGCACAACAAGGCTGGCACGGTGAAAAACGTCAAACGTGGGGACATGCAGGGGCAACCCATAGCCGTGGTCAAATTTTAGCAATTACAGAGGCTGAGGGTGCTCAGCTAATAACTGTTCCTTTCGATTTACAAGAACAACAGGCGATACGTGCATCGATGCCTTTGATACAGCATCGTAAATTGATAACTTTATAAATCTTTTTTCTTTAAAGTAAAAAATTCGATATAAAAATTACAAAATCACCGCTTATTTTTTCTTCCAAATCATCCAAGATAAAATCTTGATAAAAATTTACAAGGGATAACAGAATGCCTTTAGAAAAAGCGGTTTATACAGCAAAAGCCAAAGCAACAGGCGGACGTGATGGTCGAGCGACATCATCAGATGAAATTTTAGATGTAAAATTAGCCGTACCTAAAGAAATGGGCGGTGCTGGTGGAGGCACCAATCCAGAACAACTTTTTGCAGCAGGTTATTCAGCGTGTTTCCTCGGTGCAATGAAATTTGTTGCAGGCAGAGATAAACTCAATATTTCCAAAGATGCCTTTATTGAAGGTGAAGTCGGTATTGGACCAATTCCTACAGGTTTTGGAATTGAAGTGAAATTAAATATTCACTTAGAAGGCATGGATCAAGCTGAAGCACAAAAATTAGTGGATGCAGCACATATCGTTTGTCCATATTCTAATGCGACTCGTGGCAATATTAATGTGACGTTGAATGTGATTACCTAAGCAAGCACTCAATCTATCCTAAAATAAAACTCATCATTTTAGGATAGAATTTTTCATTGATTCAATAAGATGTAAATATCAATAAAACACAACTCAGGTCACTCGACCGCCCTACTTTATGCACAATACATAAAAAAAATTGCCTAACTTTATTAAGCTCAGCAATTTATCCAATTATAAACATTCAAAATACTTCGCGTTAATCCGCAGCTTCATTGGTCACCCGTAACACTTCTTCCAAGGTGGTTTTGCCTTGTAATACTTTATGTAAACCGTCATCACGAATCGAACCTGATTGCTGACGTGCATAAGCCTCTAACTCATATTCCGCAGCATTACCATGAATGAAACGGCGCATTTGATCATCGACAGGGACAATTTCATAAATTGCCGTCCGCCCCATAAAACCTGTATGTGAACAATGATCACAGCCTTTCGGTTGTGGCAACTTCAATTCAGCCTTGGCATTTAAATGTCGAAAAAGTTCAGTTTCAAATGCATCAGCATCGTGCCATGTAGCACAACGTGAACATAAGGTTCGCACTAAACGCTGCGCGACCACCCCAATCAAAGAACTTGCCAGCAAGAAGGGTTCAATCCCCATATCTTTTAATCGTGTGACTGCCCCAATCGCAGTATTCGTGTGTAGCGTAGAAAGGACTAAATGACCTGTGAGTGAGGCTTGCACTGCAATTTCTGCGGTTTCTAAATCACGAATCTCACCCACCATGACCACATCAGGATCTTGACGCAACATGGCTTTTAACGCCCGAGCAAAAGTCATATCCACTTTGGTGTTGACCTGCGTTTGCCCAATGCCTTCCAATTGGTATTCGATCGGATCTTCCGCGGTCAAAATATTTTTTGAGCCATCATTTAAGTCCGATAAAGCGGCATATAAAGTGGTGGTTTTACCCGAACCTGTCGGTCCAGTGACCAAAATAATGCCATGTGGACGATGCACCAAATGCGTCAAACGTTCATAATCAGGCTGCATTAAGCCCAAATGTGTCATATTTAAACGCCCTGCTTGTTTATCGAGTAAACGCATCACCACACGTTCTCCATGTGACGAAGGTAAGGTCGAGACACGCACATCGACTTCACGTCCTGCCAGCCTTAAAGACATACGACCATCTTGCGGCACACGCTTTTCAGCAATATCAAGTTTTGCCATGACTTTAATACGTGACACCAACAACGGTGCCAATTCACGACGAGGTTGGACAATTTCGCGCAGTTGTCCATCAACTCGTAAGCGGACGGACAATTTTTTCTCAAAAGATTCGATATGAATATCGGAGGCACCGACTCGAATGGCTTCTGAGAGCAAGGCATTAATTAGACGAACAATCGGAGCATCATCTTCCTGATCCATCAAATCTTCAGCTTCAGGTACTGAATCTGCCAAACTGAGTAAATCTGGATGATCTTCTAAACCAGCAGCCACTTGCTGCGATTCACCGGTATCCCCTGCAAAGCTTGAACTCAGCAATTGATGAAACTCTTGTTCACTGCATAATTGATGCTGCGCAGGATGACCTAAATAGCGGCGCGCTTCTTGTATCGCAAGCAATGGCGTATTTTCACGGCGTACAATAAAAGCTTGATCACCCTCGTATCGGAGCAATACGCCATGACGCTTAGCAAAACTATAGGGTATTTGTAATTGTTTAAGTATTTGCATCAAAGTTTATAATGATGAATAAATTGATTTGAGTGTACTCTAAGCATATGGCAGCGTGAAGTCTGTTTTTTACTGATTAAGCAATATAGGAAATGTGCTGTTGTCTAAAAATAATGAATTGCTCGAATCTGAGCATCCCAATTTAAAATGGTGGGGCGAATACACCTTTGAATTAAATCAGCCCAAGGCATGGCAATTTGGTTCACTGTTATTTCGTCTCACGCGCGGACTACAAGAATGGCGGATGGAATTTCATCGCCCACAAGTTCAGTATGACTATGAACAAAAGTGGCATGCGATTGAAGATCCCCATTTTGGTTTTCCTCAGCCCGCGAAAATAGAACGCTATATGTTCAAATCAACGCAAAGTAAATTGCAACTGATGCCGCAGTTAGCAGATCGTTCTGTGGTGATCAAACCCGTCGATCCGATTTATATTCCCGCCGGACAACGTGGAACACTGTATATCAGCACCCCCTTATGGATTGCTGGTTTTGTCGAAGGACAAAAAGATCCACTGTTTGATATCCCGGTCATTCTGCCCAAAGACACTTGGTTTGGTCCGAATCATCGTATGGGCGAGATTTGTTATGCGACAGCTGTTGATGGCCGTACCGAATTACATCAGTTAAAACCGCGTGCCTTTCGTGCAGTCACCCCGATTGAATTTCATAATACCAGTCACCAACAATTACGCTTTGACCGAATGAATGTACCTGTTTCTGCACTCCCGCTGTTTTATAGTGAAAGTACGGGGCGATTATGGACCTCACAAATTAAAGTTTTACATGAAGGTTTGGATCGCCCGCCTCGAATTCGGATTGAAAATCGTACCCCGCCTCATGCTGGTGAAGTCATGTATGTCCATCCGCCACGTGCGCCAGCCAGTGCGTTGTTTAATATGTTTGATTCATTTTTCTAGGGGGCAAAATGGCCGATTCAAATATTCCAAAAGAAATCACCAGTAGCCTCAAAGGTATTTTCACCAACATTAATACCGATCGATTAACTGAAATTTTGGTTGCACTCTCCTTGGGGGTCATTGGTTTTCTGATTGCCCGATTTGTATCGAATGCTTTTATTCGGACCATTGGTTCACGTTTTAATGCACACCAACGCTTGGTGTGGCGACGCGGTATTTTCTATTTCATCTTCTTAATTTTTGTCATGGCGAGCTTAAAAGAAGCCGGCTTTAAGCTGAGTGTCTTTTTAGGTGCAGCAGGTATTTTAACCGTTGCTTTGGGTTTTGCCTCACAAACCTCGGCTTCCAACCTAATCAGCGGTTTATTCTTGATTGGTGAGGGGTCTTTTGAAATTGGTGATACCATTCAATTGACTTTGATTCGTGGAAATACCATTGAGGGTGAAGTTATTTCGATTGACTTACTTTCTGTCAAACTATTAACCCAAGATAATGTGTATGTTCGGCTCCCGAATGAACAGTTGATTCGCGCTCCTGTGCATAACTTGTCAAAATTTCCGATACGGCGTATTCCCATCACTTTAGCCATTAATTTTCATGAAGATATTATTAAAGTTCGTGAAGTACTGCTCGATGTTGCCAATAAATATCCATTGGTTTTGGCCGACCCGAAACCCGCAGTGACCGTGACCGCATTTCGTGAATCTTCGATTGAACTGTTATTTGCGATTTGGTGTGACCGTGAAAACTTTTTTAAAGTGCGCGATGAAATGCAAGAACGTATCCGCAATGGTTTCCTAGACAATCAAATTGAAATCCCTGTGCCTAAAATGGGCTTTGTCGATCGGCCAGCCAATATGCCGCCTTTAAATGATGCCGATATTGATCAATATGCCAATGCCAAAGAAGTAAAAAGAGAGCCTAATTTAAAATAGTTTTTTTAATCTTTTAATCCTCCCCAACCCTCCTTTTTAAAAGGAGGGAGAATCCAATCAAACATTTATTTGGACTCGAGTCCCCCTTTATCAAAGGGGGATTTAGGGGGATTTTTCAGTCAGATGACTTTCAGGAATGGGGGCGATATAAGCAATCATTAACATCACAAAGCCTGCACCTAAAAATGAAATAACCCGAGTTAAAGTCCCAATATGAGACAAATCAAACAGTACCAATTTTAAAGTCACGATCACTAAGATACTACCACCCAAAATCCAGACTGAACGCAGCTGTTTATGACTGGCTAAACTCATGGTCATAAATGCCAAACCAACCCAAAGTAAAGTCAGACTGAGTTGAACCGTGCCATCTTGCCACAAAGCCAGTTCATTAAATGGTGTGCCTAAATAAACATGTAATGCACGCAGTACAATATAACTGCTTAACCAAAGCAAACTGAGCACCATCAGCACAGCAACAATGCCTTTATCCAAACCTGATTTCACCTGTAAGGACAGCATCCACATAAACCCAATCCACATGGCGATACCGACCAAATCAAATGGATTTAAAATGGGGAACACATACGCTTGGAATGCTTGCTGGGTAAAGAGTTGCGAGCACAGCATCCAAGTTGCCATTAAAAGCAAAGTGCTGCGTGCTTGCCAAAATATTTTCCAATCTGGATTATCCACTTGCCAATAACACCAAGCGCAGAACAGCAAAGGTAAGATCACCACACTCATATACGGCATGCTCGGAACCAAGCTTAAACTACTCATGGCGAGGCTAAGCAAAACGCCGAAACTCACCCACTCTTTTTCGGCTCGAACGCCCAACATCGGACGCAGCCACAAGACAGTCAACATTAAACCAGAGAGTGCGAAAGTAATGCGGTCAAAAGTCGATAACCAAACGATCATGCCTTGCTTACTCTGATCAAGCACAATAATGAAAGCAAAAACAAAGACTGGAATTAACCCGAGCCATTTCGGCAGTAACCATGACCATGTGGCTTTACAATACAACATGACTTCATTCATCAGCAAATAACATCCACTGACAATCAATAGGCAAATCACCAACTGACTCGCACTATCAATTTGATCAAGCAATAAAATAATCAACATCGTGGTTGCGGACAGCATCTGCAAACCATGAAAAGCGATCGTGGCATGGCTCAATTGTTTGCGAAAAGAGGCACGACTATTAGCAAGCAACACCACCGCAAAATAACTCAGACACAGTCCCCAATACATTTCACGTGGAAATTGACTTAGCTCTGCCAGATAATAAAAACTGGATAAGCCTGCAACGACCAACAACCCCATCCCCAGATAACGACTGACATTCGATTCACGGTACAAGGCATAAATAAAAATTATTAAACCTTCGACCGCCCACCCCATCACACTCCATTGTTCAGGTAAAAGAATCGGCGGAATCAAAGCCAAGAAAATCAGCATGAGGCTTAAATAACTTTGCGAAATCAGTTGAGCTGCTTGATGACGTTTAGAAAGCAGATACAGTCCTGCATACACCACTGCAAAGTCTAAACTTGCACCGGCTTGCCAATACATTTCATCAAAATACATTAAATAAATAAAAATATAGCCCACAATAGGCGCACCAAAAATCAGCGCGACATCTAAAGCAGGTTTGAGTTTAAATTGAGCAAGATCCGCTTTGGCAAGCAGCTGACTAAAGCGAAAACTCAGCCAAACAAAAATGGCGGTATGTACCACAACCAGTGCCGTTAACATCCTACGTTCTTCTGTTTCGCCCTGATAAAAAGCATAACTGCCACCCACGATCACCGTGACAAGGAATGCAATTTGATTCAGAATTTTCCACGGACGTAATGTACTCAGTACAGCAACCGCAAGGTTAATCACCACATAATAAGCAATCAATTCAACCGCAGTCGCATTGCGAACAGGTAAAGTGAACGGTGCGATATAGGCAATGATCATGGCCATCAGTGCCAATTCAATCGTTTGCTGCTTTAAGCTTAAATACAGGGTGAGCGACATAATGACAGCAAAGCATAATGCTGCGATCCCTAAAGTCGAAATTACCCCATTGTAATAGGCAAAAAATAGCGTTAAGAATAATGCCGCTAAACCTAACCCTTCTAAAGCCAAAGCAAAACTGCGGTTTTTAGCCTGTAACCCATACCCCAATGCAGTCACTGCAGCACTTACACTTGCAACAATCGCCAGTTTCAACGCCAAACTCAACTGCCAATGTTCGGTAGCAAAACGTAGCAATAACACGATGCCAATAATCAGTACCAAGATGGCAATTTTTAAAACTGGATTGCCCTGAAATATCCATTGCCTGAACTGATCAACCAGACTGATCGAATTTGATGTCGCTGCTAATTCAGGCGGTTCTGTACGGGATGTCGGTTCAACAGCAGCATCAGTCGTGGTTTGAACTTGCTGTAATCGCATTTGCACTTGATTTAACAAGGCTTCTAAACGCCGTAACCAACGCAGGAAGAAAAAAATCCAAGCTGTGATTCCTGCACCGACAACTAAGCTCCACTCCATTACCCCACCCACAAGTGCAATAATGGATGCAAGATAGAGCGGAACTTTTGAGGTTTTTTGCAATAAGATATGCGTCTCAGTCGCAATCTGGGCGGCTGGTGTTTGCAGCGTATCGACATACTGCATCACACTCATGACAAAGGCTAAGCCACACAAATAAGTAAAGATCTGTAGTTTAAAAAACCACGCCCCCACAGCGACAATAATCAATACCATCAGCCAAATCATCCGGATTTCGCTCTGCCCTTTGTGCATCTTGTCTTTCTCTGCATCCTGATGAATTGATCATACAACAGCTCCGACTTTGATTTTTAAGCATTCATCAGATATTCAGTAACATGCATCTTTCATGATGTGCCTGTGATCAGCAGTAAAATCACGTACAATAAGCGGGTTATTTGAATTAGGAATCTTTCAATGCCACCATTTGTTTTGGTCGATGGCTCATATTTTTTATTTCGTGCGTACCATGCACTGCCACCACTAACCACTTCTACGGGTTTACAGACCAACGCAATTCGTGGTGCGATTTCTGCGATTCAAAAATTGATGCGTCGTATTCAACCGACGCATATGGCCGTCATTTTTGATACGCCAGAGCCAACTTTCCGTCATCTCCTGTCACCGATTTATAAAGGTGATCGACCAAGTATGCCAGAGGAACTTTCACAACAGATTCCTTATCTGCACAATCTGATTCGTGCTTTAGGCATTCCTTTGTACACCCTGCCGGGTGCTGAAGCCGATGACGTGATTGGAACACTGGCGAAACGGGCTGAAAAAGCAGGTCATCAAGTGCTCATTTCCACTGGCGACAAAGACATGGCGCAACTGGTCACGGACAAAGTAACTTTGGAAGACAGCTTTAAAGATAAGCCAATGGATGTGAATGGGGTCTTTGAAAAATTCGGAGTTTGGCCGAATCAGATTATCGATTATTTAACCCTGATGGGCGATACTTCCGATGGCATTCGTGGCGTACCCGGTGTAGGCGCAAAAACGGCAGCTAAACTTTTAACCGAATATGGTTCGATCGGTGGCATTTTAGAAAATGTCGATCAAATCAAAGGCAAAGTTGGTCAAAATATTAAAGACAATGTCGAAGGTATTGCCCTCGACCATCAACTTGCCAGTATTGTGATTGACCTAGATTTAAATCTTACTTATGACGATTTAAAATTGGCTGATCCGAATGTCGAAGCCTTACGCCAACTTTATACCGAACTTGAATTTCGTAACCAATTACAGTCTTTAGACCATCCCAATAATCCAAATAGTTCGGTCTACAAACAAACCTCAAAAGTGATTGAGAAATCTGCACACACAGAAGAAGTGATTAAAACTGAAGATCAAGCTGACATGAGCAGTGTCGATGATCAACTGGGACAAGCCACTTACCATACCGTTTTAAGCCAAGCAGACTGGGATAAATTCTTGCAGCGTTTCAGCACTGAAAAACGTTTTGCCTTTGACACGGAAACCACCAGTTTAGATTATCGCATTGCAGAAATGGTCGGTTTTTCAGTGGCATTTGATGCCCATGATGCCTATTACATTCCGCTGGCACATGACTATGAGGGCGCACCTGAACAACTGAATCGTGAAACGGTTCTTGCGCAAATCAAACCCATTTTAGAAGATGCTTCGGTTAAAAAGATTGGCCATCATTTAAAATATGATGCACACATTTTGCAGAATCACGGCATTGAATTACAAGGCTGGTATTTCGACACCATGCTGGCTTCTTATGTGCTCAATTCTGTGGCAACGCGTCACGGCATGGATGATGTGGCGCGTTTATATTTAAGTCATTTGACCACCACCTTTGAACAAGTAGCGGGCAAAGGGGTGAAACAAAAAACCTTCAATCAAATTGAGATTGAAATCGCCGCGCATTATGCTGCTGAAGATGCACATGTGACTTATCGCTTATATGAAGTGTTATCGAAAAAATTAAAAGCCGTACCTGAACTCGACAATATTTTGCATAATATTGAAATGCCTGTTGCCCGTGTGCTGACTATGATGGAAGAAAACGGCATCGAGCTTGATCTAAAATTCCTCGATCAATTAGGGGTCGATTTTTCAAATGCCATTCAAAATTTAGAAAATCAAATTATCGAATTGGCAGGACAAAGCTTTAATGTCAGCTCGCCAAAACAGGTCGGTGAAATCCTGTTTGATAAGTTGGGATTAAAAGGTGGCAAGAAAACCGCTACTGGACAATACAGTACCAGTGAAAGTATTTTAGAAAAAATTGACCACCCGATTACTGCATTAATTTTGGAATATCGCGGTCTTTCAAAACTCAAAAGTACTTATACCGATGGTTTACAAAAACAGGCCAACAATGACAGTGGTCGTGTTCATACCAGTTATCATCAGGCGCTCACGGCAACCGGCCGCTTATCATCGACCGATCCAAACTTGCAGAATATTCCTGTCCGTGAAGAAATTGGCCGTCAAATTCGTAAAGCGTTTGTTGCGCCTAAAGGTCGTGTGCTGCTTGCAGCCGATTATTCACAAATCGAACTTCGTTTAATGGCACATTTCTCTCAAGATGATGCCTTAGTCCATGCCTTTAATCATGGGCAAGATGTGCATCGTCGTACCGCCGCTGAAGTTTTAGGCATTGCGCTAGAAGATGTAACGCATGACCAACGCCGTCAAGCCAAAGCCGTCAATTTTGGTCTGTTATATGGCATGTCTGAGTTTGGTTTGATTCGTCAGTTAGGCTTTACCCGTCAAGAATCTCAAGACTATATTAAACAATATTTCCATCGTTATCCGGGCATTTATGAGTATATGCAACGCACTCGTCAAGTGGCTTTGGAGCAAGGTTTTGTCGAAACAATTTTAGGTCGCCGTTTATATACGCCTGATATTGATGCGCGCAATATGATGGTGCGTAAAGGTGCTGAACGTGCGGCAATCAATGCTCCGCTACAAGGCAGTGCTGCGGACATTATTAAAATGGCGATGATTGAAGTCGATAAAATATTACCGAAAGATCAAGCCAAAATGTTATTACAAGTACACGATGAATTGGTATTTGAAGTCGATGCCGATATTGCTGATGAACTGGTGCCTAAATTGGCGCAAGTGATGCAATCGGTGGTGAAAATTTCAGTTCCGCTAATTGTTGAAGTGGGTAAAGGCATGAATTGGGATGAGGCGCATTAAAGAAGTAGAGAGTTCCCTCTCCTTTTAGGAGAGGGTTAGGGAGAGGAACTCCAAATTTTTGCTACTCACCTCATGCCATTTTCTATTTCCATAAAAAATAAAGCGTTTAACAGGCAATAAAAAAGGACTCCATGGAGTCCTTTTTTATTGCCTAAAGTTTAAAGCCCAGTCAGAAGTGCAATCGCCACTTCATTCATAATAATTTCAGCAATATACAAAGCTAAAAATGCAACAATTGGAGATAAATCAATCATGCCCATATTTGGCAAAATACGACGAAACGGTGCTAACAATGGTTCTGCAAGCTCTTGAATCACCTCAATATAAGGCGAGCGAGATTGAGTAAACATCACCACCCAACTTAAAATAATGGTCGCAAAAATTAAATAACGGCAGAAACGAATCAAGTCTTGAATCATGGTGACAAAAGTCAAAATCAGCAAATGCACCGGACTATTCGGCATAGCCCCTGACAAATACATGACACCAAAAATTTTGAGTAAATATAAAACCAACAATAAAGCCAAAGCCGCTAAATTGACACGACCTTTTGCCACAGTTGGAAAAATACGACCAAAAACATCCACTATTTTCGTTGCTTTAACCGTAGACATTACCACTGGATTATAAGCATTTACCCCTGCCAACTGCATGAGAAAACGAAAAAATACGAGCAAAATCGCTACGTTAATGATAATGCCAAAAATCAGCGCAGAGTTTGCACCCATACTGGAACTTTCCTAAATAAAAACGAGTTATTTGCTACTGTCACTTAGCTCTTGAGCAAGTTCTTGGCTGCGCTTTTGTGCAGCAGCCAAAGCAGCCTGAATATTTTGAGAAATTTGTGCACGATCAAAAACTTCAAGTGCAGCTTGAGTAGTACCATTTGGTGAAGTTACATTTTTACGTAATTCCGCAGGTGTGTTTGAACTGGTAATCGCCATTTGTGCAGCACCTAAGGCTGTTTGTAAAGTCAGCGCTGTCGCCACTTTCTCATCTAGACCTAAGTTTTTACCTGCACGAATCATGCTTTCCATCATATAGAAAAAATATGCAGGGCCAGAACCAGATACTGCCGTAACTGCATCAATCTGTGCTTCTGAATTTACCCAAAGGGTTAAACCTGTTGCAGCTAAGACTTGGCTTGCAAGCTCACGGTCTTTGCTATCAACCGCTTCAGTCGCATACAGACCATGTGCGCCTGTTTGCACCAAAGCTGGGGTATTCGGCATCACACGAACAATTCGGTCTGTTGCCAAAAGCGTTGCAATGGTTGCAATTTCAGCACCAGCAACAATGGACATGACCAATTTGCCTTCAAACAAACCTTTTAGTGGTTTTAATACACTGGCCAATACCTGTGGTTTTACCGCAAAAAGAACGATATCGGCATCACGAATGGCAGCAAGATTATCATCGGTCACACAGACATCTTTTTCAGCTAATAAAAGACGTACTTTTTCGACCGGATCAGAAACTGTAATACGTGTTGGAGGCAAACCGCGTGAAATTAACCCGCCAATTAAGGCTTGAGCCATATTACCGCCACCAATAAAACAAATATTACAATTTAAAGCTGCACTCATGAATCATACTCGACGTAGAATTTTTTAACTAAGAGATCAAATTTGGTTGCCAACCACCGACTTCACAATATTCAGATTGAGCTAACCAAAACCCTTTTGGTGTAAAAACACCAAGCATAACATTATCTATGCTTAATATTTGAATTGTATGACGCTGCCAAGGAAAAATTTGCGCTTCTTGAATGGCTTTTTTTAACGGCCAACTCCCGACTCGCCCATGTAAATGAATTTTTTCTCCGCCTTGGCGCAGTACTAAATTTAACGCTTTACCCAATAAGGATGCTGATAATCCGATTTGCGCAGGTTCAGCACGATATTGTCCTGAAAGAACTTGAATACTTTGCTTGAATTGTATTTGAATCGTGGTAATTAAAGTATCCAGTTGATTTTTATCAGCAAGATATTCATCCAAGCATAAACGGAAAAGTTTTTGCTGATAACGCACATAATAATATTGGTTCCAATGTAAGGCCGCTTGTGCATCCGACTTGGACTCAATCACTTCATACCGCAAACGCTCAACCATCTCAAAACTAGGTCGATAGCTATCCTGCCCTTTCATCCATACCGATAAAAGCTGTCTTTGACGTGCAGTGGATAACCCAGATAATTTTTGTAAATCAAGTTCAACTGCTGTTCCGCAAAATACCCAATCTTGCTGCAAAACATCGTGCAGAATTTCATCCGCATCTTGCATCAAATAACTGGTGCGACTTAAGGCTTGTTGCATTTTCGGATAACGATTTTGTAACATTGGCCACAGTTCGTGACGACACCATGCCCGATCATAATCAGTATTCAAATTACTTGGATCTTCGATATTTTGCACATCCAACTGTGCTGCCCATTGGCAAATCTGCTCACGAGAAATATTTAATAGTGGTCGCCAAAGGCTAAAGTGCTCACGAATATCGACCTGTTTCATGGCCGATAAACCATGTACCCCTGCACCTGAAAGTAAACGTAATATTAATGTTTCCGCTTGATCTTGCTGATGATGGGCCAAAACTAAAATTTCATTGGGTTTTAAATGCTTTAAATAGGCTTGATAACGTGCTTCACGAGCTTGTTGTTCCACATTGCCTGCTTGTACCGTGACCGCTTCAACAATACAAGGAACATTCAGCGCAGCACATTGATCAGAAACAAATGTTCCCCAACTGGCACTGGGCGTTTGCAATTGATGGTCGATATATATGGCACGGATTTTTTTAGGGTACAAATAAGACATCAGATGCAGCAGCAACATGGAATCCATGCCGCCACTACATCCAATTAAAAAGCAGGTATTTTCAGGAAACTGTTGTTCCTGTTTTAAGACATCAGACCTAAATTGTCGCTGCCAAACTTCATTAAACGCTGGTAACGCGCTTCGCATCGTTCATTCGCTTCCATTGGTTGCAATTCTTCTAAAGCTTGTTGTAACACATCTTTAAGAGCTTGCATGACTTGCTCAGGTTGCAAATGTGCACCTTCACCTTCATCAACGACATATTCCACAATACCCATTTTTTTGAGTTTTTCAGCGGTCAATGCTAATGCTTCACTGGCTTGTTCGGCTTTTTCAGCTGTTTTCCAAAGAATAGAAGCACAGCCTTCAGGCGAAATTACAGAATAAATACTATGAGACAGCATAATAACGCGATCTGCCACACCAATACCGAGTGCACCACCTGAACCGCCTTCGCCAAGTACCGTTGCAATCACAGGCACTTTTAAGCTTGAAAGCTGTGCAAGACTGGTCGCAATCGCTTCTGCTTGACCACGTTCTTCCGCGCCCACACCTGGGTATGCACCCATGGTATCGATAAAAGTAAACACAGGTAGATTAAATCGTTCTGCCATATCCAGTAAACGTTGCGATTTACGGTAACCTTCTGGATTACTCATCCCAAAGTTATGTTGCAGTTTTTCACGCGTACTACGACCACGATGTTGTCCAACAATCATGACTGGCTGACCATTAAAACGTGCCAAGCCACCGATCATTGCACCATCATCACCAAACACCCGATCTCCATGTAAAGCATCGAATTCAGTGAAGATTTCACCAACATAATCCAAAAATTGCGGACGTTCCGGATGACGTGCAATTTGAACCGTTGTCCATGCTTTAGATTGAGCAGCTTTTTTCATAGGTCGACCATTATCCCTAAATTAACAATCACTTGTTAACCAATCACTTGTTAATAGATAAATTGTTCCGACTGAATATTCAATTCAATATCCCAATGCTTGAACTGCACTTGCTCATCATGCAAGTCTGCTACAAGCAAAGGCCATTGTTTGGCATCGCCAGAAACACTGAGTTGCCATTGTTGCTCATTGCCGACACTTAATTCAATGGCAGGAAGCATCTCATCGCTACGACTATGATTGAGTAAAACTGCAAGACGAAGCAATAGACAAAGATAAACTAATTTGCTACCTCCCACCTTAATTACATCAACCCGACTGTCACTGCGTAGCTTACGACGATGATGTGCCACTAAATGTGAAAGATGGTTTTGATCAATTTGCGAGAAACCAGCAATATCTGAATGTTGCAATAAATAAGCCCCATGACGATGATAACCACCATGACTAATCGCCAAACCAATTTCATGCAAATATGCAGCGCGGCGCAGTAAATCACTATCTTCAGTGTTTAAATTCAATACCTTAGAAACACCATCAAACAAGTCTTGAGCCGTTTTTACCACACGCTCAGCTTGTTTAGGATCGGCGTTATAGCGCCCCATTAACGCTTGAACACTTCGATCTCGGATATCTTCATGTTGGAAACGACCTAGCAGGTCATACATTACACCTTCACGCAATGCACCATCAGAATAAACTAATTTATCCAGTTCAAGCACATCAAACACAGCATATAAAATGGCAACCCCAGCTGGCAAAACTGCTCGGCGATCTTCTTTTAAGCCATCAAAATCAACTTCAGAAATATCTTTAAATTTAAGTAATTTTTCTTTGAGCTTTTCTAAACCTTCGCGCGTTAAATTTTCTTGCTCATCGCTCCAGCCCATATTAATGGTAATTTGACGACACGCTTTAATCGTACCGCTTGAGCCGACAACGGTATCCCAACCGGCTGTTTTATAGGTATTGGCAATACCAGAAAGCTCTTTACGGGCAGCAACCACCGCTTTATCAAAATTTTTCTGATTAATTTCGCCATCACTAAAATAGGCTTTGGTGAAAGCCACACAACCCATTTGCAAAGATTCAGTATGAATGGGTTCAAATTCTTCGCCAATAATCAGCTCGGTAGAGCCACCACCAATGTCGATCACCAAACGACGACCACTATTCGCCATGGTATGTGATACGCCTAAATAAATCAGACGCGCCTCTTCACGACCGGCAATAATTTCAATCGGTTTAGGTAAAATTTCTGCCGCTTTTTGAATAAATTCATGCCCATTTTTGGCCTGACGCAAAGCATTGGTCGCCACAATTCGCATACGATTGGCTTGTACTGAACTTAAACGCCCGACAAAACGTGCAAGACACGCCAATCCGCGCTGCTGTGCGGCCTCGGTTAAGTTTTTATTTTCATCCAGACCAGCTGCCAATTGTACTTTTTCTGACATTGAAGCCACTTTTTTTACTTCGCCATGATCTACACGTGCAATAGCAAGGTGAAAACTGTTCGACCCCATATCGATGGCAGCAAGTAACTCTTCATCAATCAAAAAATCAGACATTATTCAAACGAACCTATAAGAATTATGCTTAGAGTAATTCACATACATGCAATTTAAAAGCCATTTATAAAGACAAATGAGATGAGTTTTTAAATTTTTAGTCAAAAGTATAATTGTAGGACACGATGAGCGATATCGTGAGCATCAATTAGACAAAGCCACTATAATGTTTGAAAATTTACATATCGCACTACATAGTTAAACAAGGCTATGTAATACTTATCGTTATAAAACTCTCTTAAAATTTTATTTGGAGCATATCCATGTCTGGCAATATCGTAAACACAACTGATGCGAACTTCGAAGCTGACGTTTTACAATCTGACGTTCCTGTACTTGTTGATTTTTGGGCAGGCTGGTGTGCACCATGTAAAGCAATTGCACCTGTATTAGAAGTACTTTCTACAGAATTCGAAGGCAAAGTAAAAATTGTTAAAGTTGACGTAACAGCTTGTGAAGCGACCGCAGTAAACTACAATATCCGTAACATTCCTGCACTATTGATGTTTAAAAATGGTGAAGTCGTTGCACAACAAGTCGGTGCTGCACCAAAATCTAAATTGACTGCATTTATTGAAGAAAACATCTAATTCAAAACAGTGCAATTTGATGTGATACGCTATCTTAGGATAGCGTATTTTTTTCGTCTATAAATTGACAAAACTCTTAATTACTCTTATATTGCATGTTCAAGGAATAAAGGATTTTCCGATCCAGCATTTTCTTACAAGACACAACACATAAGATCGCCGCTCGGCAACATATATTGTTTTTACACTTTTTTCTTCGAAACAATGAATCAGACCTCTGAATTGTTATTGTGCAAATACAATTACGTTATTTTTATTGCGTGCAAGCGGCTGAATGTTGCTCCCTTTTCCCATCTGTATTCCAGAATTTTGATTCTATCTGACCACCTATGAATTTAACTGAACTCAAGAAAAAACCGATTGGCGAACTCATCAAGATTGCTGAGTTTATGGGCCTCGAAGGAATGGCGCGTAACCGTAAACAAGACATCATTTTTGCCATTTTAAAGCGTCATGCAATGAATGGCGAAGAGATCTTTGGTGATGGTGTTCTAGAAATTCTATCTGATGGTTTTGGTTTCCTACGCTCTGCCGCAGGTTCTTATCTTGCAGGCCCTGACGATATTTATGTCAGCCCATCTCAAATTCGTCGCTTCAACTTACGTACTGGCGATACCATTACAGGAACAATTCGCCCACCTAAAGAAGGCGAACGTTATTTTGCTTTATTAAAAGTGAATCAAATTAACTACGACACACCAGAAAATTCACGTAACAAAATTTTATTCGAAAACTTAACACCACTGTTCCCAACTGAACAATTGGTTATGGAGTTGGGTAACGGCACAACTGAAGATTTAACCGCACGTGTGGTTGACTTGGTTGCACCGATTGGTAAAGGCCAACGTTCAATTATTGTTGCTCCGCCAAAAGCGGGTAAAACCATGTTGCTACAAAACATCGCTCAGTCGATTGTTCGTAACAACCCTGAAGTGTTCCTCATCGTACTTCTAATTGACGAACGTCCTGAAGAAGTAACCGAAATGGAACGTACTGTTCGTGGTGAAGTGGTTGCATCAACCTTTGATGAAGCACCTGCACGTCACGTCCAAGTCGCTGAAATGGTGATTGAAAAAGCAAAACGCTTGGTTGAACACCGTAAAGATGTGGTGATTTTACTGGATTCTATCACCCGTCTAGCACGTGCTTATAACACCGTTATTCCTTCTTCTGGTAAGGTTTTGACCGGTGGTTTAGACGCACATGCACTTGAACGTCCAAAACGCTTCTTTGGTGCGGCACGTAATATTGAAGAAGGTGGTTCACTGACCATTATCTCGACTGCTTTAATTGAAACCGGCAGTAAGATGGATGACGTGATCTACGAAGAATTCAAAGGTACGGGTAACCAAGAAATCACGCTTGATCGTCGTATTTCTGAAAAACGTGTATTCCCTGCAATGAATATCAAAAAGTCAGGTACTCGTCGTGAAGAACGCCTCATGAGTGAAGATAATCTACGTAAGGTATGGATTCTTCGTAAGCTTTTACATCCGATGGATGAATTGGCGGCAATGGAATTTTTATTGGATCGTATGAAAGAAACCAAAACCAATGATGATTTCTTTGATCAAATGAAACGTAAAGCAACCAGCTAATAATGCAGTTACTTTGATATAAAGGCTATCTCTAACGATAGCCTTTTTATTTGGTTGACTTTACTTACATAAAGATACAATTGACTTTTTTCTTTGTAAATTTTTATGCAAGTTTTTGATTATTAAAATAATCAGATTAAAAAAACGATATTTTTTAGCAAGTTATTGAGTGTTTATCCAATACAAACCTTGCAATTGATTGTTATTTTCTGTTAAAAAATTGCTCAATTTTCATCTTTTTTTGCATTTTTTAGCTATAGCCTAGTAGTAATTAAAAATGCGCAGTGATAGCATATTTGCAGACCAGTTAGACTGCCTCTGCATTGTTACTACCTAAAAAATATTAGGAAGAATAAAAGCACTTAACAGGCTAACAAAGGTTATTTTTAATCTCATATTTAGAGAGTGATGCCATGTTATTCAAAAAAATCGCTATTGCTGCTGCAGTTGCTACTACTTTAGCTTTCGTTGGTTGTGCTAAAAAAACTGAAGAAGCTCCTGCTGCTGAAGCTGCTGCTTCTGAAGCTGTAGCTGCTGCTTCTGAAGCTGAAGCTGCTGCTTCTGCTGCTTCTGTTGCTGCTGCTCCTGCTGAAGCTGCTGCTTCTGTTGCTGCTGACGCTGCTTCTGTAGCTGTTGACGCTGCTGCTGATGCTGCTTCTACAGCTGCTTCTGCTGCTCACTAATCTTTAAGATTAGACAGTAAAAAAAAGAGAGCCATTGGCTCTCTTTTTTTTATCACTCTAAAAATATAATCTGAATAAAAACATGATTAGCATTTATGCTGCGTTCAAAACACTTTTGCAGTAATTAAAAACTGCTACTTAAAATGATCCTTATTCAAAATAATTTTTTCATATTACTCATGCCGCTACCTCTCTATTTTCTAGAAAAGTAACTGATCAATTAAAATTTAAGTATAAAAAAGCAGATCAATCGATCTGCTCATTTCCAACGCGCTGTCTAAATTTCTGACCAGCACGGAAGGTTACCACACGGCGTGCAGAAATCGGAATTTCTTCACCCGTCTTCGGGTTTCGTCCTGGGCGTTGACGTTTATCACGCAACTCAAAGTTACCGAAACCTGAAAGTTTAACTTGCTCACCCGAGATTAGCGCTTGGCTAATCTCATCAAAGAATAGCTCGACCATTTGTTTTGCTTCACGACGGTTTAAACTCGTGAGCTCACTTAAATGATCAGCCATTTCTGCTTTTGTTAATGCTGTCATGAAGCCCTCAATGTCGCTTGGTAAGTGTTTTCCAACACTTGTAGGATATTGTCCATACCGGATTTGATTTCAGCATCTTCAAGTGTACGGGTTGGATGCTGCCAAAGAATTGCAAATGCCAGTGAGCGTTTACCTTCTTCCACACCCTGTCCAGTGTACACATCGAACAACCAAGTTGAGTCTAAAAGCTCTCCACCCGTTTTTTCGATAAGTTGCTGAATTTCACTAACATTAATCTTATCACTAATTAAAAGCGCAATATCACGTCTAACCGATGGAAATCGTGATAATTCTGTAAAATTAGATACATAAGTTTGCAAAACAGCCTGTTGATCGATTTCTGCCACCCAAGTGATACCTAAATCCAGCTCATCTTCTAAAGATGGGTGTAAACGCCCTAAGTAACCGATCGATTTGCCATTCACTAAAATTTCAGCAGATTGACCAGGATGTAACCATTCACGCTCTGAACGCGCATACTCAACTTCAACACGGCCCGCTGCTAAAATTTCTTCAACTTCACCTTTCAGGTCAAAGAAATCCATCGGCTGTGCTTTACCATGCCAAGATTCAGCCGTTTTAGCACCAACAGCAATCAGCGCTAAAGTCGGGATTTGTTTTAAGTCATGGATACTGGTTGCATCTTGATAATCAAAACGTAAACCCAGCTCAAAGAAACGTACACGGCTTTGCTGACGATTGATATTGTACTGTACGCATGGAATCAGGCTAGACAACAAAGTCGAACGCATCGCAGCCAATTCACTTGAAATTGGGTTCGCCAACATCAATGGATTCACATTCGGATTGAGCTGCTTTTCAAGCTTAGCATCGGCAAAGCTAAAGCTGATTGCTTCTTGATAGCCTAAAGTCACCAAGGTTTGACGAAGCTGAGGTAATTCAAACTGATCTTGATGTTTGGCTAACTTCACATCAATCACAGGTAGACTGATTTGAATGTTGTCATAACCATGAATACGAGCAACCTCTTCAATCAGGTCTTGATAAATTGCCATATCATAACGGTGTGATGGCGGAATAACACTCCACTCACCTTGCGCTTTGAGCGTCACGATGCAGCCTAAACGTTGTAGTGCATCCGTAATAAAATCGCTTGCAACGCTATAACCCAACAATTGATCGACTTGTACTTGTTTAAGTTCAATCACATCACGCGCTGGTAAAAGCTCCGGTTTTTCTGCAACCGTAATCGGACCGAATTCACCACCCGCGAGTTCTGCAATCAATTGTGATGCACGATTCATCGCAATGATTGGCAATTCAAAGTCGACACCACGTTCATAACGTTGTGATGCATCGGTATGTAGACTATAGCGACGAGCGCGACCTGCAATTGCAAGCGGTGCAAAGAATGCTGATTCTAGGAAAATTTCGGTGGTTTCATCTGTTACAGACGAAGACAAGCCCCCCATAATACCCGCCATCGCCAAGGCTTTTTCGTCATCGGCAATGACCATCACATTTTCAGTCAATTCAACTTCTTGTTCATTGAGCAAAACAAGTTTTTCAGCAGCCGTTGCCTGACGAACATGGACAGCACCCTGAACTTTAGCACCATCAAATGCATGTAAGGGTTGACCCAATTCAATCAGTACATAGTTGGTAATATCAACTAAAATACTGTGCTGACGCATACCTGAGCGAGCCAAAGCCTGCTCCATCCATGCTGGAGTCGCAGCTTTGGTATTTACATTTTTAATCACACGTCCTAAATAACGTGGGCAACCATCAGTATCAACAACAACTTTTTTCTCATCGCTAATGGTTGCAGCAACCGCTGTAATAACAGGTTCAATTACAGCCAACTGGTTAATCACCGCAATTTCACGCGCAATACCACGAATACTGAAACAGTCGCCACGGTTTGGTGTGATGCTAATGTCAATCACGTGATCATCAAGATTGAGATATTCACGGATGTTGATACCGACAGGTGCATCGCTTGGTAGTTCTAACAGACCATCAATTTTATCTTCAAGGTCAATTTCAGATGCACCACAAAGCATACCTTGTGATTCAATACCACGAAGTTTGCCTTTTTTGATTTTGAAATCGCCCGGTAGTACAGCACCAATTGTTGCAACTGGAGCTTTCATACCAACACGCACGTTTGGCGCACCACAAACAATTTGTAAGGTTCCAGCTGTACCAATGTTCACGGTAGTGACACGTAAACGATCTGCATCTGGATGTTGTTCTACAATTAAAACTTCGCCCACCACCACACCTGTAAAAGGTTTCGCGGCTGGAATCATTTCATCGACTTCTAAACCAAGCATTGTGAGCTGGTCAGATAGAGTTTCGCTATCAACGGCAGGGTTGACCCACGTGCGTAACCAATTTTCGCTAATTTTCATAAATTCAATTTCCTTAATCTCCCCTAACCCCTCTTTATCAAAGAGGGGAAAACCGTACACGCTATTTTTTGCTGTAAAAGTCCCCCTTTATTAAAGGGGGATTTAGGGGGATTTTAATAAACCTTTAAATTGTTAAACTCTATTTAAGCCATTAAGCAAATTGGCGTAAGAAACGCACATCATTTTGGAAGAACATACGCAAATCATTCACACCGTAGCGAAGCATTGCAAAACGTTCCACACCTAAACCAAAAGCAAAACCTTTATATTTTTCAGGATCGATACCTGCTGCTTGAAGTACATTTGGATGCACCATACCGCAACCTAAAACTTCTAACCAACGACCACGTTCATCCATAATATCCACTTCGGCACTTGGCTCAGTGAATGGGAAATAAGATGGACGGAAACGAACGGTTAAATCTTTTTCAAAGAATTCATTTAACAGATTGATCAACAAACCTTTAAGTTCTGCAAAGCTGGTATTTTCAGCGATGTATAAACCTTCAATTTGATGGAACATTGGAGAATGGGTTTGGTCTGAGTCACAGCGGTATACACGGCCCGGACAAACAATACGAATAGGTGGTTGTTGCGTTTCCATGGTACGAATCTGCACACCCGAAGTATGCGTACGCAATAAATGATTCACATCAAAGTAGAAAGTGTCATGCATCGCACGCGCAGGATGATGCCCCGGAATATTCAATGCTTCAAAGTTATGATAATCATCTTCAACTTCTGGACCAGTCGCAACAGTAAAACCTGCTTTGGTAAAGAATTGACAAATACGTTCCTGCACTTGAGTCACGGGATGGATACTTCCCACACTTTGACCACGACCCGGCAAGGTAATGTCGATCACTTCGCTAGCAAGTTTTTGTTCTAGTGCAGCTTTTTGTAGTTCCGCTTGGCGTGTCGTTAATGCACCCGTAATGGCTTCACGTACCGCGTGAATTTTCGCCCCAAAAACTTTACGTTCTTCAGGGTCCATTTTACCGAGTGCCTTCGATTGTTCCGCGAGCTGGCTTTTCTTCCCTGTAAATTGCACTCGGGCTTGATCGAGTGTAGCAAGGTCTTGAGCTGCTGCAATCGCAGCGAGCGCTTCAGTGGTCAGGGCTTCCAGTGACATAGTAACTCTCAAAGCAACAATTTAAAAATATAATAAAACCCCATATTCTAACAGTTTTTGAACGTATTGATGAAGTTCCCAGTAGAGGAAAATTAGATTAGCATCCGGATTTATAAAAAGTATAAGATAAAGCCAATATTCATGAGATCAATAACAATGGCTCTCGATCAAATTTGGAAACAACAACTGACTTTAGTGACCTATGGTAATGAGTATCTGAAGCAAAATTTAAGCTTTAATCATTGGGTACAGCATGCCATTTTTAACCAGCATAACTTGCGTTTCCGTGATCTTTTGTCGCAGCATTTACTGGCGCAACATTTTCAAGTTTGGCTAGAAGCACTTAAAAAACAAGGCACACAGCGTATTAGCTTACACAGCTCAAGTCTTTTAAATGATGAAAAAAATCCAAATGCCAATGTAGAGCTACTCGCGATTCCGCATATTATTATCAGTCATGAACAACATAAAAAAACCGCATGGATTTTTGGCAAAGAATTAGCAGAATGGTATAGCGCTGACAATGACTATGAAGTGCCTAAGCCACAACAAGAACAATGCCGTCAGGAAACATTTTGGCGTTTTGAGCTGAATCCCAAACTGGCAAAACGTGTAGATGCCGATTTACAACAGCCGAATTGGGATGATATTCAGCTTTATACCAACAATGAATTGTTCGAGAATAAATTTGCTCAAGGCTTTAACGAACCGGCAAACCGAGATTTTCCTTATTACGGCATCATTCCATCTGACCTAGACAGTGCTGATAGATCACCTGTAGCAGAAAGTAAATATCTTCCGTTACTGCCTACCGAGTATCAAGCGGATTATGCACATACAACGCTGCATCGTTTAGATGCCTTATCAAGCTATATTCAGCATAAACTACAACACCCCTATCATGCCGATGGTAGTGAGCTTAACCCTGAAGAGCAGCTGAATCTGCGTCATTTTTCACAAAAGTTAGATGACTTAACGGCAAAATTTATTGTTAAAGTTGCCAATCATTATCAATCCGCGAAATTGACGCCAGTCGAAGTTGCCAATCCTTTAGATAGCGCTCATGCAGCACCCCACACAGCAAAAAATTTAAAAACGCATACAGCACATACTTCGCAAAAAGTCGGTGCATCTGGGGTGATTAAACTGATTTTGTTAACCATTGTGATTTGTATCTGTGCTTATTATTTTGGACTTTGATTTTTGATCAAGATTCTAGAATTAGTGCTACGTGTTTGGAAAACGTAAACTCAGCATACGCACTGTATGATGCTCTAAATTTAGATGCTTAAATCAATCGCCAGACATTCACAAAAAAGCACTGCTTATTTGCAGTGCTTTTTTTGGTGAGGGGCAGTTGTATTGTGGTTTCTACATTCAAATATCAACCGCCCTTAGCTTTTATCACGACTTTGCCAATTCGATTTTAGCTTTTTTCGCTGCCAGTTTTTTTAACACTTCAGATACGGCCACCATGGCAAAACTTGAAGTCACCACCACCGCTGAGCCATAACCGCCACAACGTAAGCCTGCACTTGGGCAAACCTCTGCGCTTAAAAATGGATTATCAATCGAATACACACAGGTAATGCCAAATTTTTCTTTGCTCTTTTTACAAATGCCTTTGGCACGCAACTGACTGCGCAATTTTGCCAACATGGGATCTTGTTCGGTTTTAGACAAATCTGCCACCCGAATTTTCAGTGGATCAAGCTTCCCACCCGCGCCACCAGAGACAATCAAAGGAATTTTATTAAATCGGCAATGCAGCATCAGTGCGAGTTTCGCTTTGACATCATCAATGCAATCGAGAACAACATCTGGCGTATTGGCTAAAAGTTCTTTAACATTTTCAGGCGTTAAATAATCATCGACCACATTAATTTTAATGCGCGGATTAATCGCATAACAACGCTCAGCCATCACCTCAACTTTTTCCCGCCCTAAGGTTGAACTCATGGCCGGCAATTGGCGATTAATATTGGATGCCGCAATCACATCCATATCAATCAGGGTCAGTTCAGCAATGCCTGTTCGCGCTAAGGCTTCAACTGCCCAAGAGCCCACACCACCAATCCCAATCACCATGACATGGCTATGTTCATACTGACGAAAAGCATCCTCTCCATAAATTTTTTCCACACCAGCAAAGCGGCGCTCATATTCATCATCTTGAGGGAGATCAGTCATTCGTCATCTAACAGCTAAAAAAATACCAGCGCATTTTATCAAATTCTGTGTTGTTCGGATAATCTATCTGTTCAAGAGAATAAATTGAATGTACTTCAAATAAAAAATGGGCAGATCTTTAGCCTATAAAAAAAAGAGGCTTAAGCCTCTTTCTATACACCTTAATTCATAATAAAAAAGTATTCACGGTAATACTTTAATTCTGCAATCGAATCACGAATATCATCCATGGCTAAATGTGAAGCGTTCTTTTTCAAACCGCTCATGATTTCAGGACGCCAGCGCTTCGCCAATTCTTTTACTGATGATACGTCAAGGTTACGGTAATGGAAAAACTGTTCCAATTCAGGCATCAAGCGGTGCATAAAGCGGCGGTCTTGGCAAATTGAGTTGCCACACATTGGCGACACTTTAGGATTGATCCATTTTTTTAAGAATTCAATCGTCTGCTGCTCTGCATCTTGTGCAGTCAATTTACTACGGCGCACACGTTCAATTAATCCAGACTGACCATGTTGACGCGTATTCCACTCATCCATCGCATTGAGGATCAAAGGGGACTGATGAATCGCCAGCACAGGGCCTTCCGCCAAAATATTGAGCTTGTCATCGGTCACAATGGTCGCAATCTCAATAATTTTATCGTTATCGGTATCGAGACCTGTCATCTCAAGGTCAATCCAAATGAGGCGGGTATCAGGAGTGCTGCTCATAAATGTGCAATCTTATTAGGCTTAAAAATGGCTATAGTAGCAAATTTATTGCAACTTGGCTGTAACTCATACCCCGCTTCATGCTATTTTTGCCTTCCTTAGTTCATGGTTTTTTTAGGATATGAATGGCTTTAATTCGTAAACGTCGTTTAACTGAACAGCAACAACGTCGCATTCAGAAACAACATAAAACACGTCAAGAAGAACTCGATACTTCAAATGATCTTGAGGGCCTAGTGGTACAACATTATGGTCGTCAACTTGAAGTTCAAGCCCTATCAATGCCTGATGAGCATCCGACTAAACCTGAAGTCAAATCAGGTGAACCAGAGCCTTTTTGGAAGCCGATTGAAATTGGCAGTGTATGGCGCTGTCATACACGGACCAATTTAGAAGCTTTGGTGACAGGTGACCGTGTTAAGTGGCAAGCAGACCCCAATACGGGTTTGGGTATTATTACGGCCATTCATCCACGTCAATCACTCCTGACACGCCCAGACCGTTACCATAAAGTTAAACCCGTGGCAGCCAATGTCAGCTTAATTGTGATTGTGTTTGCATCCTTTCCAGAAGTTGCACCCAGTCTCATTGACCGCTATATCGTGGCCTGTGCCGACGCCCAAATTCCTGCACTTTTAGTGTTAAATAAAGCTGATTTAATTCAAGAAAATGATCCGATTTTAAAGCTAATGCAAGAGTATCAAGCCTTAGGATATGAAGTCATGCAATGTCAGTCGACCGGTGATGCCTCTGCGGTCTCCGCATTAGCAAATCGCTTAGCCGGTGAAACTGTGGCCTTTGTCGGACAGTCTGGTGTTGGAAAAAGTTCACTGATTAATGCCATCGTTCCCGATGCTGCACAAAAAACCAATATCATTTCGGAAAACTCAGCGCTGGGTCAACACACCACAACCTCGACGCGTTTGATTGCTTTTGGCGAAGGTTCAGCACTAATCGATTCACCCGGAATTCGGGAATTTGGTTTATGGCATTTAAACCCAGACAAAGTTCAACATGGTTTTCCTGAAATTGAAAACCTGCTGGGATATTGCCAATTCCGCAATTGTACCCATAAGCATGAAAAGCAATGCGCCTTACGTCAAGCAGCGCAATCAGGTGAAATTTTGCAACGTCGTTTAGACAGTTATTTACGTTTAACCGATGAAATTGCCGAAGCACAGCAAAAAAATTAATTTTTCTTAACCCTTAGCCCTTGAAGCGGTGATTTTGATCGCCATATTTATGAGCTATACTCTACGCAATTTTAAATTGTAATTAGGTGACTTGTGGAACGTTGGTTGGCATTTATGGGGAATCACCCCTTCTTGTTTGGAACACTTGGGGTCTTGATTGTTTTGTTCTTCGTTTTAGAAGGACAACGCAATGGCCGTAAAATTTCAGCACAATCTTTGGGTATTTTAGTCAAAGCTAAAAATGCCATGCTGATTGATTTACGCGATGCAAAAGACTTCCGTGAAGGTCATATCAGTGGTAGCCGTAACATTCCGTATAGCCAAATTACAAGCCATATTGAAGAGTTAAAATCTGCGGATCGCCCACTCGTGTTTATTTGCAACCTAGGTCAAATCGCGGGTACAGCATTACAACAAGTCGGTCATGCCGATAGCTATCGTTTAGATGGCGGTATCAACAATTGGAAAGCCCAAGGCTTACCTCTTATTAAAAGCAAATAATTCACTTAAGGAGAATTTAAATGGCTGAAGTAATAATTTACTCCACCACAGTTTGCCCGTATTGTGTGCGTGCAAAACAACTTCTTGAGCGTAAAGGCGTGGCTTATAAAGAAATTAATCTGTCTAATGAAGCGCCTGAAGTCCGTATGGAATTGATGCAACGCACCAATCACCGTACTGTTCCACAAATTTTTATTAACGATCAGTTCATTGGCGGATTTGACCAACTTTATGCTTTAGAGCGTGAAGGCAAACTCAACGAACTATTGGTTTAAAACTTTAAATTAAATCACCTCTTCATAATTAAGGATTAAAGAATGAGTGAAGAACAACAAGCTCAACCACAATTGGCATTAGAACGTATTTACACTAAAGATATTTCTTTTGAAGTCCCTGGGGCGCAAGTATTTACCAAAGAATGGCAGCCTGAACTCAATATCAATTTATCTTCTTCTGCAGAAAAAATTGATGCAACGCATTATGAAGTGGCTTTACAAGTGGTTGTTCAAGCGAACAATGCGGGTGAAACAGCATTCATCGTTGATGTAACTCAATCAGGTATCTTCTTGGTCGATAGCGTTGAAGAAGAACGTCTTCCTTATATTCTTGGCGCATATTGCCCAAATATTTTGTTCCCATTCTTACGCGAAGCTGTAAATGATATGGTAACTAAAGGAAGCTTCCCACAGTTGCTTCTTACTCCAATTAACTTCGATGCTGAATTCGAAGCGAATATGCAACGTGCTCAAGTTGCTGCTGAAGGTCAAGCGTAATCTAGCTTTGCTTTTGCATAAAAAAGACCGCAAATGCGGTCTTTTTTTATTGCCTAAATTCCCTCTCCTCTCAGGAGATGAGAAGGAGAAAAGCTTATTCAGAATCTGCCATCAAGTCTGCGCTCATACCTACCGTATTAAAGCCAGCATCTACATACATAATTTCACCGGTAATACCACTTGCCCAAGGTGAGCAAAGGAATAATGCAGCATTACCAACATCTTCAATGGTGACATTACGTTTAAGGGGTGCAACTTTTTCATTAAGATCTAACATTTTACGGAAAGATTTAATCCCTGAAGCTGCTAATGTACGAATTGGACCCGCTGAAATCGCGTTGACACGAATGCCTTCACTACCCAAGCTAGAGGCTAAATAGCGCACGCCTGCTTCCAATGATGCTTTAGCCATACCCATTACGTTGTAATTTGGCATCACACGTTCAGAACCTTGGTAAGTCAAAGTCAGTAAGCAACCTTGGCGAACGGTTAATAATGGTTTTGCAGCACGTGCCATTGCAATAAAGCTATATGCGCTAATGTCATGTGCAACTTTAAAGCCTTCACGATCGGTAACATCGGTAAAGTCACCATCTAAAGTGTTTGCTGGAGCAAAACCAATAGAGTGAACCACGCCATCTAAACCATCCCAATGTTTTGCCAATTCAACAAAAGCTTGGTCAATCTCTGCATCAACAGCGACATCACAAGGGAAAACTAAAGTTGAACCAAATTGTGCAGCAAAATCATCCACACGTTTTTTTAATTTTTCATTTGGATACGTAAATGCGAGTTCTGCACCTTCACGGTGTAAAGCTTGAGCAATACCAAATGCAATGGATAATTTACTTGCAATACCCGCGATTAAAAAACGCTTACCCGCCAATAGTCCTTGTGCCATGTGAATCTCGCTTAAAATAATTTACAAGCATAATGCCAAGTCTGAAGCATTTGCGAAATTGCATAATGCGCCTTTTTTTAATATGTTCTGTAAAAATCATAAAAAATGCCCCTCGATCAAATCGAGGGGCATTAAGCTTACAAGCAATTTAGTTTTTAGCGTGATTAATCATCACCTTGCAACAAACTAAGCAAACGCAGGAAGGAATAATACATCCAAACCAAGGTCGCAAGTAATGCAATACCACACAACCATTCCATCGCTTTCGGTGCATACTGTGCAGCGGATGATTCAATCAGGTCAAAATCTAAAATTAAGCTTAAAGAAGCAATCACCGCAACAAATGCAGCAAAACCAATTCCGAGCCAATTGCTTTCAAAAATGTAAGGAATGCTCGAACTAAAAGCCAAGCGCATCACAATTTGCACCACAAAAACAATGGCAATCGCAATAGATGCGGACAATACAACCGCCTTAAATTTTTCTGTGGCACGAATAATTTGAAAGCGATACAAGGTAAACATCACCAAGGTGGTAATGAAAGTCGCAAGTAAAGCTTGCAGCGGTACGCCCGGGAATTTAACTTGGAAGACCACTGAAATCCCTCCTAAAAATGCCCCTTCAAACAAGGCATAAGGGATGGCCAACACAGGGGCAGTATTTGGCTTAAATGTCGTAATCAGCGCCAATATCAAGCCACCAATTGCACCAACCATTGCCGCAGCATAGGCCAGTGATAAATTTAAAGTGATGAAGCTATAAAAAAACAGGGATAAACCGACTACAGCAGCAATCACGGTTAATAAGATCGATTTTTGCACCGCGCCTTGCACGGTCATTGTGTCGTTAAAATCACTGTGGGTTTCTACCCGAGTTAAAATGGGGTTATTACTTTGCATAATGGACTCATTCTTTTCATTTAAATAAAATTTTAAATATATAAGTAGGGTTTGTTCTTTTTCATACTACTGCTCTGTCGTGTAAAAGCCAAATCAGAACATTAAATCAAGACAAAATATGACCAAATCAAATACCATATATTCATAGCAGACTCTAAAATTAAATACGAATCTTTATGGATAAAAGGTATTAAGCAATGCTTTTTTAAAACTCAAGCTGTAAAGCCTGAAGCGAGTTCCGCCATAGCTGCGGTGCTAGAGCATCAGGATCGAGATGCAGTGTCTCAGCCAATCCCGTTAAAACATGCGGTAAATTGACTGGTGTATTTCGGGTGCGATGTTCAGTCGAACTTTGACAGCATAAGGGTGTCATATCGGGACAGTCCGTTTCGAGCACCAAATGTTCAGCACCCATCGCCCGTACCACGGCATGTAATTTTTTCGCATTCGGATTGGTAATTTGTCCCGTCACACCAATTTTAAAACCGAGTTTAATAAAAGCTTTGGCTTCTTCTATTCCACCACTAAAAGCATGTGCAATTCCGCCTAATTTAAACTGATGCTGTTTTAAAATCGCCAAGGTTTCAGCATGCGATTTACGAATATGCAAAAGCACGGGCTTCTGAAACTGCTCAGCCAATTCAATTTGTGCAGAAAAAAAATCTTTTTGCTTTTGAAAAATTTCGGGCTGTTTGTGCTGTTTTAAAAAGGTGTCTAAACCGATTTCTCCAACGGCCACACATTGTTCTGTTTTTAAAATAGCTTCTAAATCGGCAAGATGGGACCGTTGATGTTCTTCAATATAAAAAGGATGTAAGCCCGGAGCTAAATAGCTTTTCGGTGCATGCTCTAATTGATTTAAATCATGTTGGCTTTGCAGCAAAGTTTGAAAACGCGATTGGACAAAACCAATCAAAATTAAGCGTTCTACCCCAACCGCTTTTGCTGCGCGTGCCAATTGCTCCCGATCAGAATCAAAATCGGCAACATCAAAATGGGTATGGGTATCAAACAGTGAATAAAGCATTAAGGTTTGGCTTTATTTACTGTGGCAGCACTGGCAGCCACGGCCTGATCTTTGACTTCAGCCTGCGGTAAATATTCTTTTTTCAGTATGCCTTGCAACTGGTCATAAGGAATCGTCAAACGTGGTAATCCTACGACATAGGGACCAATTTCATATTCGCCATATTGCAAAATCAACCCTTGTTTAGATAAATAAAAATTATCTGAAAGAGTAAATTTCCACGCCTGTTCATATTCTTCAACGCTATTGGCTAATTTGGATTCCAGCACCCACGTTTTAAACACCTCGTGTGCTTTTTTTTCTAAATGGGCTTTTTGATTGGCCTCTAAAAGATCATTGAGCTCAACTTGTTTTTGCTGTTTCAGGTCAAAATTATAATAACGCTGTGAAGAAGAACCATGTGCCCCGCCCAAATAACTACTGGAATTTAAAACCACAGTCGCCAAAGGTAAATTTGCATTTAAAATTTTCGGTTTAATCATCAAACTAATTTGATGATTGGCACTTAAAGCCTTTAATTCTTTATCTAAAGCCAAAAAGGTTACTAAATAAGGTGTCACTTGTTTTTCCAGCTTTTGTTTGGCTGTTTCAAACGTTGCCAATTTTTTTGGGGCAGCTGCTTGATCACCAACCTGAATATCCTTCGAATCAGCAGTACTTGCCGCGTGTTGATCTGCCTTCAGTAACTTTGGTGAGATATCTATTATTCGGTTTAATTGTTTTAAGATTTGTTGATCAATCAATTCATCAATAAAGGCTTGGTTACTGGACAGACGTTCAATCGAAATTTCTGGACAATTGTTACCATCACATTCAGGCAAAACCAAAGCTAACTTTTCAGAATCACCCGTTAATTTTAAAATTTCAGGTTCGACTGTGGTCTGCTTTTGTACTGGATCTTCTTTTGGCTCAGTTTGTTTCGGTTGGCAGGCACTCAATGCCATCATGGATGCAAGAATACTGATCGTAAATAGTGTTTTATTTTTTAACATGATTCTGACCTATAACTTTTATCTGATAAATTGACTGTCATGAGATGTCTGTATTCACTACGCATGACTAGAACATATTCTGATAAGCATCAACTTTCAATATTTGTTGCGTTTGTTGTTTATTTAAATAAATATCCAGTTGCGCGCCATCTTTGACAATTTCATGGGTACGATAATGTAAACCAATGCCTTCTTGATCAAAGAACCAATCTGCTTGTCCCCAGTAAAGTTTTTTCGATGCGTGTTGTTTGACTTCAGTACCCTGTTCTTTTAACCATTTTTGATACGCTTGCTGCACAATATTATTCATGTGAGTTTGCTGTTTCGGCTGAATTAAATCTAATAAAAGCACAGGTTGCTGCTTTTTACGATCCGCCACAAAGAAGTAATAACGCTCTTTGACATTAACCCCTTCTTGCTTGGTATCCACCCCTAACTGCATCAGCACATACTGATTACGTTGATTGGCAATTCGAGTATACATTGATAATTCGTAGGCTTTATTCTTAGAAAACTCCGCTTGCCATGCATCTGATTTTTTCACATAGGCATTGATGGCTTGTTGCAAAGTCATATTTTGTTTCAGACCAATTTGATCTTGAATCACCTTGGCTTGGCTTTTTGCAATCCAATCATTGAGCCAAGCATCTTCAGTATGTACGGTTTGAATACTGAGATCGATACAATTTTTGGTTTCACAAAAAGGTAAGGCAATTTTTGCCTGTTGTTCTTGGATATTTAAATACGGTAGCACTTCCGCTTGCTCGGTTTTAAATATAGAGGCTTGTGAATTTTCTTGTGTCGGTTCTTTGGATTCTTGTTTTGAAGCATCACAGGCACTGAGTATCAAACCAATGGCGATCACGGATGCAGCCACTATTTTCCCGTTCATGCTCACAACTCTTTTTCTAAAATAATTAATCTATATGAATGATGCTAAGGGGGGCTGTTGACACTTGGTCTATGTTTGCGACGACACATATTTATGAAATGTCATCAGCCCTCTAGTAAAACAGCCTCATAAAGAAGCTGTTTTATTTTGCGTTCTATTTAGTGTTCGCGTGTCGCCCGGAATTGGATATCAGGGTAACGCTCTTGCATCAACTGTAAATTCACACGGCTTGGCGCAAGGTAGGTTAAATGACCACCACCATCAAGGGACAGTTGATCATGGGCTTTTTTCTTAAACTCATTGAATTTCTTTTCATCATCGCATGAAACCCAACGTACGGTATTGATGTTGACTGGCTCATACACACAATCCACTTTGTATTCTTCTTTCAATCGATAGGCAACCACATCAAACTGAAGAACACCTACTGCACCCACAATCAAGTCATTGTTGATTTGCGGCATGAATACCTGCGTTGCACCTTCTTCTGAAAGCTCTTTCAAACCTTTTTGCAACTGTTTCGATTTTAACGGATCTTTTAAACGGACACGGCGGAACATTTCCGGTGCAAAATGCGGAATACCGGTAAAGTGTAGATTTTCACCCGAGGTAAAGGTATCGCCAATTTGAATGGTTCCGTGGTTATGCAAACCAATAATGTCACCCGGCCACGCTTCTTCAAGCTGTTCGCGCTCACCTGCGAGGAACGTTAAGGCATCACTAATCCGTACATCTTTACCCAGACGTACATGATTCATTTTTAAACCTTTTTCATACTTACCTGAACAGATACGCATGAAAGCAATACGGTCACGATGTTTCGGGTCCATATTGGCCTGAATTTTAAACACGAAACCAGAGAAGCCTTCTTCCGTTGCTTCAACTGCACGTTCATGTGTTGGATGTGCTTTAGGTTCAGGTGCCCACTGAATAAATGTATTCAGCACGTGATCCACTGCAAAGTTCCCCAAAGCCGTACCAAACAATACAGGTGTTTGCTTACCTTGTAGGAACAAGTCACGATCTAATGGCTCATTAGCCATTTGTACAAGCTCTAACGACTCTTCAAATGCGGCAAAGGCAAGTTCACCCACTTTTTCACGCAAGTCAGGATAGTCATAGCTATCACGAACTTCAATATCGGTAATGGTTGAACCAAAACCAGCTTTATAGACATAAAATTTTTCTTCGAGTAGGTTATATACCCCAGCGAAGTCACGCCCTGTACCCAGTGGCCATGTAATTGGCACACACTGAATTTTAAGGACATTTTCAATTTCATCCAAAAGCTCTAAAGGCTCACGGATTTCACGGTCCATTTTATTGACGAAAGAAATAATCGGCGTGTCGCGCATACGACACACTTCCATTAACTTAATGGTTCGATCTTCGACACCTTTTGCACCGTCAATCACCATTAATGCAGAGTCAACCGCAGTTAATGTACGATAAGTATCTTCAGAAAAGTCTTCATGCCCAGGGGTATCTAGTAAGTTAATGACATGTTTTTTATAAGGAAACTGCATTACTGAGGTGGTGATGGAAATCCCACGTTCTTTTTCCATTTCCATCCAGTCAGAAGTTGCAGCACGGTCTGACTTACGACTTTTAACCATTCCTGCAACCTGAATTGCCTTACCCCATAACAACAGTTTTTCTGTCATGGTGGTTTTACCAGCATCGGGGTGGGAAATAATCGCGAACGTCCGTCGCTGAGCGACCTGTGCCGCTAATTCGTCTTTAAAACTCATGAAAGATACCTACTGCAGAATGGCAGTGTAAAAGATCAGAACTGATCAATATAAAAATTTGCCGATATTGTAGCAGATCATCAAACTTTTGAAATGAACTAAACTTGTTCAAAGTACATCTATCTTAATTCGAAAATGTGTATTTAATCTCTTCTAAGTGGTCAACCTTCACCGGCATTCCCAATAAATAGCCTTGCAATTGTTGACATCCTAAACGGGTTAATATCTCCGCCTGTAATGGCGTTTCCACCCCTTCTGCGGTCACCACCAAGCCTAATTTAATTGCTAATTGAATAATACTGGCTAAAATCATTTCATCTTTTGAACCAATAGACAGATCTTTAATAAATTCTCGATCTATTTTCAGCTCATCCACAGGTAAGTTTTTTAAATATAAAAAACTAGAATGCCCTGTCCCAAAGTCATCAATGGCAAGTTTAATCCCCATCTGACGCAAACGGTTAAAACAACGGATACTGGCATCAATATGATGCATCGCGGTAGATTCGGTGATTTCAATTGCTAAATGATTCGGTTTAATTTGATACTTTTGAAATAAGCCTTCCAGCGTTGAAAACAGGTGTTTATGTTCAAATTGTACAGCAGACAAATTTACGGCTACAGGGAAATAATTTGAACCATTTTGCTCCCAAATTTGGATTTGTTTACATGCTTGCTCAAGTGCCCAATAGCCCATTGGAATAATCAGTCCGGTTTTTTCAGCGCCAGGAATAAACATATTCGGTGCTAAAAGCCCTAAACTGGGATGATTCCAACGAATAAGCGCTTCTACACCACAAATTTCACGATTTTTGGTGGTAAATTTAGGCTGATAAAACAGCACAAATTGTTGCTCTTCTACTGCTTTATACAAATCATTAATCAGTTTGGTCTGGCTTTTCGCTTCTTGTTGATCGGCAGTGAAATTAAAGAACGAATAGGTATTTCTGCCCTGATTTTTTGATGTCAACATTGCAGCATCAGCATTAATCAATAAATCTTGTAAATTATTGGCATGATCTGGATACATCGCGATGCCGATACTACTTGAAATATTAATTTCTTTACCCGCAATTAAGAAACTGTCCTGTATCCATCCCAAGACCTCTTCTGCGGTTTCGCTAGCCGTATCAATGGTTGCTCGTTCTAGAACCATCAAAAATTCGTCACCACCGATACGCAGCAACTTTTCATTTTCCTTGAGTTTACTGTGAATCCGCGTAGCAAGCAGTACCAACAGCTGATCACCCACATGATGCCCAAAAACATCATTCACTGCTTTAAAGCGATCTAAATCAATATAAAGAAAGGCAATTTTATCATCGCGGTAACGATGCTCAGTAAATAAAAAATGTGAATATTCTGCTAGGAATAAACGGTTAGGTAACTTGGTTAAATTATCTTCTACCGCACGATTGGCTAACTCACGATTGACTTTAGACAGCTGTCTATTGCGGGCTTCTAGACGTTGTTCTAATACAGCCACACAAAATGTAGCAACTAAAATTAAGCTACTAATAAATACAATCGTAAATAAAATTAATCCTTGTCCGGTTTGATAATTCGAAACCAACTGATCGGTATTGATCGAATCAAAAGACAACGCAGCCATACCGGTATAGTGCATCGCAACAATGGTAAAAGCCAGCATCAATACAAGGTAGAGTTTAATATGAATCAGTTTATAGACCGCATTTTTATATTTAAAAGTCAGCCATAAAGTTAGACCAGATCCACTAATGGCAATCAAAACGGAAAACAGCGTTAACAATGGGTCGTAGTACATCTTATGCTGATCCAACACTAAGCCCATCATTCCGACATAGTGCATTCCAGAGATACCGAGCCCCATCAAAAGCGCACCCAAAATAAGGCGCATAAAAGGCAAAGTTTCTTTGGTGATTAACCACACAGCAAAGGTAGAGGCAATAAATGCAATAATATAAGAAACGAAAACAAACCTGTAATCTGAAGAGTAATCTGCCGGTAAATGGCTGGCCAGTATACCAACCAAATGCGTACACCAAATTGCAGCACCTAAAACAAAGCCACTGATCACAAGAAGCGTTTTTTTATACTTTTTAAACAACTCACGAAATAATAATTGTTCAATCGATATTGCTAAATAGCAAATTAAAATAGCAACAATAATAGAACCTACAATGAGGCTAAAATCATAATGTATATGAATCATATTCAGCTTCCGTATTGGTTATATTTTTGTTTTAATCCGCATTATTAATATCGATTACCCTTTCACGAAAGTTTTTCGCCTCTAAAAAGTACTTATATAAAAAAATCGATCAAAATAAGAATCTTATACTATTTCATTTTGGTCAAGTGGTAATTACGCTATCCACTTTTATTTCTAATTTAGATATTTCATTAAGCAAACCTAGATCAAACTTTTTTCAATTAACCCTACTCCGTTCATGTTTTTTATACTTAAGGCCATCATTTACCAAGCTCAAAAATTGAACAACAAGTCTAATCTATTTTAAAAAAATCGCTATATCTTTTTACTGGCTGGTACAGACTAAACCGGCCTTATGCAATCCACAATTACGGATATACAGCCAAATAAAACCAGTCAACTGAGCTGACTGGTTTTTTAGCACTTAAGTCAACAATGCTGAACAACCCTTCTATTGAGCAGAAGCTTGAGTCGATTGTAATTTAGCATAATCCAATAAAACTTGAGCAGACTCAGTCACAAATACTTCTTCCTCAGCTAAAGCAGGTCGTTTTGCTGCTTTCATTTTGGCACGAGACTCAATCAAAGCATCAATTGAGGCTTGATAACTTTCCCAATTGGCATATGGTTTTTGTCCTGTCACAGCTCGACGTTGATTCTCGGACTCTAAGGTTTGCTGCTCTAACGCATTCAACTCTGCTTTACGCTGATCAATATCTAGAACGACACGTTTTTGCTCATCGGTTTTTTTAGCAATGGCTTTACGCTGTTCTAAATATTTAAATTGCGGATCATTCACCACCCGTTGTTGTGATAACTGGGCTAAGTTTTGCACATAAGGTTGTACCGAACCTTCACGTTTAAACGGTGCTGTTGGAATGGTGTCCCACTTCAAGGCATTTTTCGCTTTACGCTCACCAAACTCTTCATTGTAAATATCAACCAGTTTAATGTCGGGTATAACGCCTTTATTTTGGGTACTTCCACCAGTAACACGATAGAACTTGCGCTGCGTTAAAGTCGCTTGACCATAAGCTAAGGTGTCCAATTGAACTTGCGCTGTACCCTTGCCCGTGGTTGTGCTGCCAATCACAATACCGCGCTCATAATCCTGAATTGCGGCTGAATAAATTTCACTGGCAGATGCCGAAGCCAAATTCACCATCACCGCCAGAGGACCGGCATAGGTTTGTGTGCCACCATCATCATCTTCAAAGACGCTGACATTACCACTGCCGTCGCGTATTTGTACCACTGGACCAGTTTTGATCACTTGGCCCAACATACGTGCAACTTCTTCAAGTGACCCACCTGGGTTATTACGCAAATCAATAATAATCCCTTCAACATTCTTTGCAGCCAACGCTTTTAGCGCATTGTTGGTGTCTTCAGAAACTGAGCGATATTCGGCGCCCGCACGGCGTGCACGATAGTTCAAATAGAAAGATGGAATTTCAATCACACCAAAAGTATGGTTTTTACCATCACGCTTAATATCAACTGTACGTGAACGTACACCTGCATCTTCTTCCTGAATAACATCACGCACTAAACTTACGGTACGCGCTTGGCTCATGGATGCACCAGCACCCAGTAAACGTAAGCTGACTTTGGTGCCACGCTTACCGCGGATTAAACCAACCACTTCACCACTTGACCATCCCACGACATCGACCATTTTGTCGCCATCTTGTGCAACACCAATGATCCGATCACCCGATTTAATTTGACCTGACTTACTGGCAGGACCGCCTTCGACAATCGTTTCAATTTTGGTGTAGTCTTCATTGCCACGTTCAGGACGAATGGAAACCCCAATTCCTTCTAATTGCAACGTGGTTTGGCGGTTCAACTCCATCGCATCGACAGGTGGGAAATAGTTGCTATGCGGATCATAGGTCAACATCATCGCATTTAAGGTTTTGTCCAAGACATCATCACTTTTCACACGACTCACACGCTCAAGTTGGCGCGTATAACGCTTGGTCAATGTTTGGACAGGAGTTAAATCTTCTGGGCTAGTTAAATCTTGCCCATTGGCTAAAGTAGGATCATCTTTTAATGCTTTTTGTTTGGCAGCTTCTTCTTCTTTGCTAATGTTTAAGTTAATCAGCTGCGACACCAACATTTTTTGCCAATGTTTATGCTGCTCTTCTACAGAATTAAAATAAGGCGCTTTTTCGCGGTCAGTTTCAATATAAACATTACTTTGCTTTAAGTTTTGTGGTTTTTTCAATTCAGCCAACATGAATTGATAGAACTGTTTTAAACGCTCACGATATTGGGCGTGAATTAAATAAGGACCTGATAAATCCCCTGCTTTTAATGCAGCACCAAAAGTTGCACCATAATTTTTCTTATACTGTTCAACTTCAGCGGCTAAAAATAATGAATGGTCTGCATCTAAACTATCTAAATAGAAATCAAGAATTCGATTAGAGGTATTGGCATCCAAACGCATATTTAAGTAATGTTGACGGTCAACCAATGTTGCCAATTGGCGTGATACCAGTGCTTGTTCTTGTGTCGATTGAATGGTTTCAGGCGTGGCAACCGTATTATTGGCTGCAATTGCCTCGTTCATTACATGGGAAAAGAAAAATCCACCCGTTGCAATTGTAACGGCACAAGCTAATGTTTGAAGTTTCATAAATAATTCGTACTTCCTTGGTCTTTGACCAATATTACAACGTTGTTTTTCAGCATGAATTGAGTATATTCAAATTCTTAAACAACTTAATATGTGTATGTCGTGTAGTTTTATCATATTCTGTACTGTCAAAATGTAGCAAATCATTGCAGAATTCAGGTATTGTTTTTGCTTTATAAAATACCAACACGGACACCGATATGATTGGCGCATTGATGCTAGACATCGCTGGCACAGAACTTACTCAAGAAGATATTGAACTATTACAAGCACCGCAAGTAGGCGGCATGATTTTATTTTCGCGAAATATAGAATCACCACAACAAGTTCGTGCTTTAACAGATCATATGCGTCGTGTAAGACCTGATATTTTAATTGCCGTTGATCAAGAAGGTGGTCGCGTGCAACGCCTAAAACAGGGTTTCACCTTGCTGCCTGCAATGGGTCGTTTAGGTGAACGCTATCTGACTGACCCTGAACAAGCTATTGCTTTAGCGGAACAATGCGGTTGGCTAATGGCAACTGAAGTCCTTGCTGTTGGGATCGACTTTAGCTTTGCACCTGTATTGGACTTAAATGATGTCAGTGATGTGATTGGTGACCGTGCATTTGCCCAAAATATTCAAGATATTGTGCCACTTGCCCGTGCATTTTTAGCAGGCATGAAACGTGCGGGTATGGCAAATACAGGAAAACATTTCCCGGGTCATGGTTCAGTCAAGGCCGATTCTCACGTTGCAGCACCTGTAGATTCGCGTTCGTATGACGAAATCTATCACAAAGATATGCAGACGTTTATTCAACTCATGCCGCAACTTGATGCACTCATGCCAGCGCATGTAATTTACGATCAAATCGATCCAAATCCAGCGGGTTTCTCACCCTATTGGATTCAAAAAGTCCTACGTCAAGACTTGAACTTTGAGGGTGTACTTTTCTCAGATGACTTAACCATGCAAGCTGCCTGTGTGGTCGGTGGCGCAGATGCGCGTATCCAAGCTGCACTCAAAGCGGGTTGTGATATGGGCTTAGTCTGTAATGACCGTTCAGCAGCGTGTACTGCTTTAGCAGGTATGGAGCAACTCCCCCTACCCAATCAACAACGTTTGGAACGTATGCGTGGAAAAATCCCATCCATCACTGTGGGCCAAACCCTTGAATTAGGTGCTGAATGGCAAAAAGTGAAAGACAATATCGAAAACTTTAAAAAATCATTTAATTAATGCGACAAAAGGAACACGACAAGGTGTTCCTTTTTCTTTATGATAATAAAAAACAAAGTCACAGACTTTTTACATTGCTTGGCTCATTTTATCTTGCACAAGAAATTTTAAAAAAGCCGCAATGAAGATAAAAAATCGAATCGACTTACATTTAAAACTACAAAAACAGATAAGGTCAGGATGACATGACACAACAGCTTTCAGAACATCGACATATTTCATTTACTGCGCATTATACGGGCTATATTTGGTACAGCATGGGGATTTCTCACCCTGTTTTTGCGACCTCTAAAGGTAAAATGCTGGCAAAATTGGTTCATCCTTTAGAAAGTTGGGCTGAAAAATTTGTCGGTGGCAGCATGCGTACTACGCTGAAACAACGCCACAGCATGATTGACCAACACCTTATTCAACTGATTGAGCAGCACCCCGACTTACAAGTGCTGGAAATCGCCAGTGGTCTTTCACCGCGAGGATGGAATTTTCGCCAAAAATTCCCCAACATTGATTATCGTGAACTTGATTTACCTGATATGGCGAGAGTTAAAACCCAAGCTCTCCAAAAAATTGATTGCAACAGCCCCGAAGTTTTATCGGTCGATTTATTCACTGCGGACTTCGAACAAGCATTTCAAGTCTTTGATCCCACCCGCCCATTGGTGGTGATTAGTGAAGGTTTAATTAACTATTTCAATAAAAACATGTTATTACAATTGCTCCATGCCATTTCACATTATGGGCAAAATTTCAAAGAACTGCATTACCTGACAGATCTCTACCCTGAGCCGGTCAAAAATAAATTAGCCAAGTTTATTTGGGGGTGCAGTAAATTACTGAAATGGATGTCGCGTAGCGCTTTTAGTTTTCACTTCATTCATCCCCAACAAGCACAAAGTTTTTTCCAGCAAGCAGGTTTTGAACAGGCCAATATTACTCAACCGCAACTATATTTTGACCATCAGACATCCTCTTTATCCTCTAATGAAGAACATCTAGGGGACAATGATGAACATCTAGGAGACTTAGTTTGGATGATTCATGCCAGCATAAAAAAACAGCGTTGATTAACGCTGTTTTTTTATTCCGTATTAAAAAAATTAACTCACCGCTTCCAATACCGCAACGGCTTCTTTTTGCCGTTGTATATAACGCATTAAGCGCTCTGCCACCTCAAAGCTACCATGTTTAAATAAAGCACGAATTTGTGTTGCACCCACATCAAAAATTAAACATTCAATTTTAAATTGACCTTCTTCATCTTCCAGATACAAGGCCAAATCACGTGGATATTGTTCCGCTTGTGCCGTTAAACCTTCAGTAAATTCAAGTAAAATGCCAAAGTAGTTTAAATCAACAATCTGGGTCGGCAGTTGCAAATCTGAATGACGATGGGTCAATAACGTCATCGGTTGTTGTACTGCAATCCGTTCTTCCCCACGACGCTCCAAGGTAAGCAATTGCGCCCGTGTCATGGGAATAATGCCTTCCACATTTTGAATGGATAGACCTTGTAAGAAGGTTGCAAATAAACTCATGGTTTCTTTACGGCGTTGTAATTGTGGAACATGGTCGGCATTGGCAATCATGGCAAATTCCATCTCTGGACATTGCAGGGCAAAATTGGCATTTTCATGTGGCAACGTAAAACTGTCATATTGCCCACATGCCACCAGCACTTTACATTGTGGAATAGGCACATCGGTTAAACGCAACAACCGATTACAGTTAATTTCATAGCGCTCTTGCTCGGTTGCCGTAAACTCAGCCATCTGCCTAAAAAACAAACGCTTTGCCGTAGGGGACATTCGGGTTTTATCCATTTTGGCATGATTGACCAAATATAAAATCACCGCCTGACCAAATTCGTCCATGCGTTGTTCTTTCATCAAATGCAAAGACTCTTCAAGCAACATCCGCCAACTTTTACGGGTTTTTTGCATCACCCCCATCAGAATCATGCGATCAACCAATTCTGGACGTTGCACGGCAAAACTTGAAGCAACCACCGAACCTAGCGACATGCCCATCACGGAGACTTTGCACAGATTCTCAATATCGAGCCATTGCCCTAACATTTTGGCTAAATCGGGTAGCTCTAAAGTTCCAGCTGAAAGACCCGTATCACGATTGCTGATTTGTTGGTTTGCCCCCATTGAAGGCAGATCAATTAAAATGATTGGACCCGCACTAAGCAATTGCTCAACACAGTATTTATACGAATTAAAATTTTGAAATGCCCCGCCCACGATCACAATTGGCGTATTGTGCATCGTTTCAGGCTGAGCAATCGCCATATATTCAATTTTCCAGCCATCAATCCATGTGGTACGTGCAGGCGCTTTAAAACTGTTTCGATGATAAAGATCAAAAAAACCAACGCTCATATTTGCTTGTTGTACTTCCGCGTCCATTTGGATCATGGAATTCATATCCCTTCCTCCATCCTTGCCTTATTGTTATTTTGCAAGAAAATATATATAGAATTTCTGCATTGTACTGCATCCATTCTTCGCTTTAATTATCAGACGTCTATGTCCCTATATTTTCATTCTATACAGAGGATGATTTCACGTGCAACTTATTCCATCACCACTCATCTAAATTTACAAACAAAAAGGATTTCAAAATATTAACAGCCTGAAAAGTTTCAAAGATTTTTTTTCAAGCGAGATGCTTCATTGTCGTGTTCCAGACTGTTACTATCAAAGGTGTAATTTCTAAGTGATCAAACCGCTATGCAAGATTCAATTGAACAATATATGCAAACGGTAGGACAACAAGCACGCCAAGCTTCTCGCGTGTTGGCAAGCGCTTCTACCCAAACTAAAAACAATGCTTTATCTGCAATTTACACTGCTTTACAAGACAGTGAAGCTGCAATTTTAGCTGCGAACCAAATGGATATGACCAAAGGTCGTAACAATCATTTGGACAGTGCATTACTTGATCGCTTAGAGCTTACCCCCACACGCTTTAAAGACATGTTACATGGCTTAAAAGACGTTATGAATCTGGTCGACCCAATTGGTGAAATCACCGATTTAGCCTATCGCCCTTCAGGCATTCAATTGGGTAAAATGCGCGTACCTTTAGGTGTTGTGGGAATGATTTACGAATCACGTCCCAACGTCACCTTAGAAGCAGCATCACTGGCATTAAAGTCAGGCAATGCCATTATTTTGCGTGGTGGTTCTGAAGCATTAGAATCCAATAAAGCTATTGCTGAGGCCATTCAACATGGCTTAAAAGCGTCTGGACTACCTGAAACTTCGGTACAAGTGGTGAATACGGCGGACCGTGCAGCAGTCGGACATCTGATTACCATGTCTGAATATGTCGATGTCATTGTTCCACGTGGAGGCAAAGGCCTGATTGAACGGATTAGCAATGAAGCACGTATTCCAGTGATTAAACATCTGGATGGCAATTGTCATGTTTTTGTTGAAGCACAAGCTGATTTGCAAAAAGCCTTACCGATTGCACTAAATGCCAAAACGCATCGTTATGGTGTGTGTAATGCCATGGAAAGCTTATTGGTCGATGAAAAAGTGGCTGAAGAATTTTTGCCACGCATTGCTGAATTGTACGCAGAAAAACAGGTGGAACTACGTGGCTGCCGTGAAACTCAGCACATTCTCGGTTCAATGGTCAAACCTGCCAGCGAAGAAGATTGGTACACCGAATATTTAGGTCCAATTTTAGCCGTTAAAGTGGTGAGCGGCATTGACGAAGCCATTGAGCATATCAATAAATACGGTTCACATCATACCGATGCAATTATTACTGAAAACTTTAGCCTTGCCCGCCAGTTCTTAGCACGTGTCGATTCAAGCTCGGTAATGATCAATGCCTCTACGCGTTTTGCTGATGGTTTTGAATATGGTTTAGGTGCCGAAATTGGTATTTCAACTGATAAAATTCATGCCCGTGGTCCTGTTGGACTCGAAGGCCTCACCTCACAAAAATGGGTGGTTTTCGGTGATGGTCAAATTCGCCAATAAGCGCCTTTAATTCATCAAAATACCCGTGTTCAGTTTCAAGCATGAGGCTGAACACAGTCACTACAATATCCCTGCGTAAATTTCGTAACATCATAAAAACAACGATAAAAGGAAAAAACATGATGTTCTATTATTTAATGATCTGTACATTTTCATTGGCATTATTGGTTTCTTTTGGTGTCATGAAAATTTTTTCCAATTCCATTAACCAAATTCTGGCTCGTATTATCAATGACCCCATTCACAGTGCTTGGGCTAAATACACCAAATTTGCAGGCATGGTCGTTGGCACGTCATCAGGCATTCGTATTTATGATATGGAAAAATATATCACCCCACTCACTTATACAGATAATGACAAAAAAATTGTGATTGAATTGACTCAGGAACGCTGGGTACTGGAAATTTATCGCACGATTATTGAAACCTTACAGGGCTTGGCTTGGATGATGCTGGTGTTTTTTATGGTGGCATTAATTGCTTATGTTATTGTGCGTTGGTCAGAAATTAAATACCAATCTAAGCCTTCAGAATAAAGCCTATTCGATGGTTTCAGATACATTATGCTACTGTTATACAAGCAATAACGTATTTGGCAAACAAAACATGACTATAAATAAAAACAATCACCTGATAAATTTTAAGTATTAATCGTTTTCAGGTCGATAGTGCTTAAGTCTAATCACCTAAAGTCTATCTTGGACAGAAAAAAAACACATGTTAAAACATCACTACAGATCCAGATTGCATTAAATCGTACTGCATGAAGATCACTACGGACAACTTACTTTCAATTAGAATTCGGGTATAAAAACGTGTCTACATCAGTATTAGTAATTAACTGCGGATCTTCATCAATTAAATATGCACTTGTTTCTGAACGTCGTGAAGATCGTATTTTTGGTTTGGCAGAAAATTTAGGCTCTGCTGAAGCACGCATCAAAGGCATTACCGCAGGTGGTGCTGCACTTGAACTTTCAATTCCACATGCCGACCATGAAAAGGCTTTGGAAACCATTTTAGAACGTTTATCGCATTATAATCCTCAAGCTATTGGTCATCGTGTAGTACATGGTGGCACACTGACTAAAGCAGAATTACTGACACCTGAAATTGTTGACCGTATTCGTGCAGCAACACCGCTTGCACCCCTTCACAACCCTGCACATTTAGTGGGTATTGACGCAACCATGCGTTTATTCCCTGAGTTACCGCAAGTCGCTGTATTCGATACTGCATTCCATCAAACCATGCCTGCACATGCATACCGTTATGCATTACCTAAATTCTTGTATACAGAACATAATGTCCGTCGCTACGGTTTCCACGGTACTAGCCATGCCTATGTTTCAGAACGTGGTTCTCAATTGGCAGGCAGTTATAAACAAGGCGGCTGGCTTACAGCACACTTGGGTAACGGTAGCTCGACCTGTGCCATCTGGAATGGTGAAAGTGTCGATACGTCTATGGGCTTAACCCCATTAGAAGGTGTAGTGATGGGAACCCGTAGCGGTGATGTCGACCCAAGTCTCCATAGCTTCCTTGCCAGCAACTTGGGTTGGGATATTTATAAAATCGACAAAATGCTCAATAGCCAAAGCGGTTTATTAGGCTTGTCTGATTTATCCAATGACATGCGTACGCTGATTGAAGCATCAGAACAAGGCAATGAAGATGCAAGCATTGCAATTGAAGTGTTCTGCTATCGCCTTGCTAAATCTCTTGCTGCATTAAGCTGCGGCTTACCACGCCTTGATGGTTTATTCTTTACCGGTGGTATTGGTGAAAACTCTGCCTATATTCGTGAAAAAACACTGGCATACCTCCCTCACTTTGGTTTCAACTTAAGCAAAGAACAAAACGATAACTTAAAGCGTGGCACTGAAGGTCGTATCGATGCGGGAACAGGTCCTCAAATCTGGGTTGTTCCGACCGATGAAGAAGGTCGTATCGCCAAAGAAACTGAGTCTGTGGTGAGCCAAGAGGTGAATCAAGCAGCTGAAAAAAAGTCTAACGATGTTGCGATTGCTTAAGTGATCGCAAACTTTATGCTCGGATTAAACGAATCTTTTATTATTTAGAATAAATTTATGAAAACAATTTTGCTCGTACCCACTGGAGAAGGTGTAGGTTTAACTTCAGCCTGCTTAGGACTTGTCTACGCTTTGGAATGCCAAGGTGTAAAAGCAGGTTTTCTTAAACCTTTTTCACAAGAAACGCATCAAGAATCTGACCGTTCAACGGCACTGTATCGCCATTTATCAAACAGCGAAACGGTTGAACCGATTCCTTATCTCAAGCTCATTCAACAACTTAACTTAGGTGAGAATGATGAGTTACTGGAAGATGCAGTACGATTACATCGCCAAATTGCTAAAAATCATGATTTGATTATTGTCGAAGGTCTGGTTCCAAACAGTCGTGACTCATTTGCATCTACACTCAATGCCGCTTTGGCTCAGGCACTGGATGCAAAAGTGATTATCGTCAGTAATGCCGATATTAACAAACCTGAAGTGACTGCTGAAAAAGTCGAAAATCAATTACGCTATTTGGGTGGAGCATCCTCTACTCGTATGGCTGGCGTATTGTTTATGCGTACTAAAGGCTTACCCGAAGACTCTGCTAAAATTCCAGTGACCATTGATCCAAGCTTACGCTTGATTAGCGATACCAATAAATTTACAGCACAGATTCAAAAAACCCATGCACATATTGGTTCTGAAAAACTTCCAGTGATTGGTTTAGTGCCATTTAGTAATACGCTCAGTGTGCCGCGAATCTCTGATTTGGCCGCCCATATTTCAGCAGAATGGATTAACCAAGGTGAAGCTAAACAACGTCGGGTATTACACAGCTGTTTAATTGCGTCAAATATTGAACATGAACTGAATAAATTTGTCGCGGGCGAACTCATTATCAGTGCCTCTGACCGCATTGATGTTCTATTGGCAAGTAGCTTAGCAACAAGTAATGGGATTCCATTAGCCGGCTTAGTCTTAACTGAACATCATGAACCGAATGCTTCCGTTTTAGAATTCTGCCAATCGGCAATTAAAAATGGCTTACCGATTCTGCATACTTCTTTAAGCACATTTGAAACGGCACAAAATCTGGCAAACTTAAGCAATGAAATTCCAATTGATGACACTGAGCGTGCAGAACAAGTGACACGTTTCGTGTCTAGCCACATCAATGCCGATTGGATTGCACTGCTTTTAAATGGTTCATATAAACCACGCTTATCCCCTTCTGCTTTCCGTCATGAATTGGTGCAAAAATCAATTGCGGCGAAAAAACGGATTGTATTACCCGAAGGTGACGAGCCGCGTACCATTCAAGCGGCAGCAATTTGCCAATCACGTGGCATCGCACATTGTATTTTATTGGCAAAACCTGAAGTTGTGGTTGAAGTTGCTAAGGCACGTAATATTGAATTACCGCATGATCTTGAAATTATTGATCCTGACCTGATTCGTGAAAACTACGTGCCTAAAATGGTTGAACTACGTAAAGGTAAAATCAACGAACTACAAGCGCGTGAACAACTGCAAGATACGGTTGTTTTAGGCACGATGATGCTTGCTCTGGATCAAGTGGATGGCTTGGTCTCTGGTGCTGTACATACTACCGCCAATACTGTTCGCCCTGCATTCCAACTGATTAAAACCGCACCTGAATATTCATTGGTATCCTCTGTGTTCTTCATGTTGTTACCTGATGAAGTCTACGTTTATGGTGACTGTGCGATTAATCCAGATCCTGATGCGGAACAATTGGCTGAAATTGCAATCCAGTCTGCCGACTCTGCTAAAGCGTTTGGTATTGAGCCGCGTATTGCCATGATCTCTTATTCAACAGGAACATCGGGTGCAGGCGCAGAAGTGGAAAAAGTGGCGAAAGCGACTGAAATTGCCAAACAACGTCGCCCTGACCTACTGATTGATGGCCCATTACAATACGATGCTGCTTCGGTTGAAAGTGTGGGACGTTCAAAAGCGCCAGACTCCCAAGTTGCTGGTCGTGCCAATGTGTTTATTTTCCCTGATTTGAACACAGGCAATACAACATATAAAGCCGTTCAACGCTCGGCAAATGTGGTGAGTGTAGGACCAATGTTGCAAGGTTTAAATAAACCTGTAAATGACTTGTCTCGTGGTGCATTGGTGGATGATATTGTGTTCACCATTGCTTTAACTGCAATTCAGGCTGAACAACAAATTGAAGCCAAAGCTAGCAAAGCCTCTTAATTTCATTTAATCATTTTCAAAAACCACTCTTTCGAGAGTGGTTTTTTTATGGATAATTTATCTCAATATTATTATGTTAAATTTAGAAAAAATAAGAAGTTCTTTTATATTTAACTTTATGCTATTTATACTCAGCATAGAAAAATTCCATTTAAGCTAAAATCCAATGCGCATTAGAAAAGCATCACGGCTGTTCATCATTAATGAAAACCACCAAGTTTTATTATTCCAATTTTCACATACATCGGATGCTTTGGCAGGACAAACTTACTGGGCAACCGTAGGTGGTGCAGTTGAAGATAGTGAATCTTTTGAAGCAGCCGCTTGTAGAGAGCTATATGAAGAAGTCGGTATAGTGCGCCAAGATATTGGCACTTGTATTACAACAAGAAATTTTGAAATGATGTTACCCAGTTCAGAAATCGTTATAGCTGATGAAAGATTTTTTATCGTTTTTATCAAAAATGAAGAAATGAATACTGAAAATTGGACTGAACATGAAAAAGAAGTCATTCATAAAAGCTATTGGTGGACACTTGATGAACTAAATCAAACAAAAGAAATCGTTTTTCCTCACGATATTCCAAATATTCTTTTAGAAAATTTTCCTGAATTATTGAAAAATTAAGCTAATACACTACATTTCAAAACAAATTCAACAATTAAGAAAATTAAATAAACTGCGCCAACCACACGGTATGTCCTGTACATTCAACATCTTCAGCGACCATTTTTATTACTTTAAAGCCAGACTGTTTTAATAAAGCTCGATATTCTTCAGGGGCAAGACTGGCATGATACAAAGCATCGCCAAACAGATCACCTATCGCTTCCCCATGGCTTGGCCCACTGCTAAACATTAATACTGTGCCTTGCTGTGCAAATCGTGCAAATTGCCTAAACATCTGCCGCTGATCATCCGGTGTTAAATGAAAAAAACTATCCCATGCCAAAATCGCATTAAATTTCTGATTGAATTCAACGGTTCGCATGTCTGCTTGAAGCCAGTGCTGTTCAGGAAAATTTTGCCCAGCCATTTCAATCATCACATCTGAACTATCGACACCCGTTATTTTATGATCATGCTGAATCAGATAATCCGCGATGGGCTTTCCCGAACCACAGCCTAAATCTAATATTTCAGAATATTGAGGAATCAGTGCTAGAAAATGATCGAGCCATGCTTTTTCATACAGAAAATTGCCGCGTAATTCCGTCCATGCACGCGCATGTTTTTTATAAATTTCAATAATATTTTGCGCAAGTTCTAACTGATTTTTCATCATGCAAAATTTCTTATGTTTTAAACAGTATACGCAAATTTAGATCTTAATTTGAAGATTTGGAGATTTGGAGATTTGAAGATTTGAAGATTTGAAGATTTGAAGATTTGAAGATAGAGAATCGGATGTATTTGAATTATTTTAAACAAAAAAAAGAAGATAAAGCTTAAGCCCGATCTTCTTGTTGACCGTAGAACCACGTTGCTGCGATAAACAGTGAAAAACCAAGCACTGAAACTACTGCTGTAATCATGTGTTTTGCACTCTAAATTTAATGAAATGATTATGTAAAAGTTTTATGACAAAATTATGACAACCCTGTCATATTAAACACAACCCCCAAAATCTATTTTAATTAATATATTTCATACACTTATAAAACCTAATATGTTTTCAATATCTCAACTTCTGCTTTAAATGTCAGCGACATTCTAAAATATGACCCTCTTTTGTCATATTTATGCCAGAAAACACCACAAAAATGATCTTAATCTTGAGTTGAAATTGCCTATTAAACTTTCGCCCAAAAAGCCGCCAAAATACCCACAAAACTTGCTTTTTATCTTATAATTTAGCCCGCTAGCTAACAGCCCGCTCAAGAGATATTTGATATGACAACTATTATCAAGCAAGATGACTTGATCACATCAGTAAAAGATGCGCTTCAGTTCATTTCTTACTATCATCCACAAGATTTCATCCAAGCGATGAGCCGTGCTTATGATCGTGAAGCGAACAAAGCCGCAAAAGATGCTATTGCACAAATCTTAATTAACTCTCGTATGTGTGCAGAAGGTCATCGCCCAATCTGCCAAGATACAGGGATTGTTAACGTATTTCTTGAAGTGGGTTTAGACGTTAAATTTGATTTAACCATGAGCCTAGATGACGCGATTAACGAAGGTGTACGTCAGGGTTACTTAGAAAACTCGAACATTCTTCGTGCATCTGTTTTAGCTGATCCTGCTTTTGGTCGTAAAAATACCAAAGACAACACCCCTGCTGTGATTCACTACAAACTCGTACCGGGTAATAAAGTCGATATTACTGTTGCTGCCAAAGGTGGCGGTTCAGAAAACAAATCTAAATTGGCCATGTTGAATCCATCTGATTCAATCGTGGATTGGGTACTTAAAACTGTTCCGACAATGGGTGCAGGCTGGTGTCCACCAGGTATGTTGGGTATTGGTATTGGTGGTACTGCTGAAAAAGCCATGATGCTTGCCAAAGAAGCATTGATGGAAGAAATCAACATGGACGAATTGCTTCGTCGTGGTCCACAAAGCAAAATGGAAGAGCTTCGTATCGAAATCTTCGAAAAAGTAAATGCTTTGGGGATTGGTGCACAAGGTCTTGGCGGTTTAACCACTGTTCTTGATATTAAAATTAAAGATTACCCATGCCATGCTGCGGGCAAACCAGTCGGCATGATTCCGAACTGTGCTGCAACGCGTCATGCACACTTCCAGTTAGATGGTTCAGGTATTGCACATATTCAAGCACCTAAATTGTCTGACTACCCTGCTGTGACTTGGGATTCTTCAACCTCTAAACGTGTTGACCTAGACAATATCACTCAAGAAGAAATGAATTCTTGGCAGCCGGGCGATACTTTATTGCTTAACGGCACAATCTATACTGGTCGTGACGCTGCGCATAAACGTATGTGTGAAATGTTAGATAACGGTGAAGAGCTTCCTGTTGATCTTAAAGGTAAATTTATTTACTACGTAGGTCCAGTCGATCCGATTGGTGATGAAGTAGTAGGTCCTGCTGGCCCAACAACTGCGACACGTATGGACAAATTTACCCGTCAAGTTTTAGAAGCAACTGGCTTGTATGGCATGATTGGTAAAGCAGACCGTGGTCCAACGGCTATTGAAGCGATTAAAGACAACAAAGCAACCTATTTAATGGCTGTTGGTGGTGCTGCTTACTTAGTTTCTAAAGCGGTACGTCAAGCTGAAGTTGTTGCTTTTGCTGACTTGGGTATGGAAGCAATCTACAAATTTGTAGTTGAAGATATGCCAGTATCGGTTGCGGTTGACGTGAATGGTACATCTATCCATGCCACTGCACCAAAAATCTGGCAAGCAAAAATTGGTAAAATCCCTGTGGTAGATGCTGCAGCGGGCTAAGCAATAAGTTTTACTTTTTTTCAACACCCTTAACATGCTAAAGTCCTGTTAAGGGTGTTTTTTTTGCCTGATTTTTTATACTTTCCAATCAATAGATATTAAAAATACGATGAAAAAATTCAATCAACTGCTTTGCAGCATTACTTTATGTAGTTTAAGTTTCACCACATTTGCTCAACCTGCCACAGAAGTATCGGTCGAGAAAGCCCTCAAACTGAGTGACATTAGTGGAACATTGGCACAATCACAACAAGACATGCGTCCAATCTATGACCAACAAGCCGAAGAAGTGATTAGAAATATTTTTAAAATACAACAGTTGAATGCTGAACAACAAAAAGCAGCCAAACAAATTGCAGATGTTACAGCTTCCTTTAGTCAAAAACTCATTTCCGACCCTAAATTTGTACAAATGCTAAAAAGGGTTTATATGCAAACCTTCACAGAAGAAGAAGTTTTGGCGAACATCCAGTTTTTAGAAACACCAATTGGACAGTCTATTAACAAAAAAAGTAGCAAAATGATGGCCGAAATCATGCGTAACAGTATCGAAATGTCTACAACAATGATGCAAGATCCTACAACGCAAAAAGAAATGAATCAACGCGTTGAAAAAATTCTAAAGCCTTTGTTTAAACAAAGCGAGCAATCAAAATAACCCCATCACCATGTTGTAGGGTTCCAAATTTTAAAAGGTTGTGTCAACTGAACATCGGAACTCGGATCATATTTTACTGGTTTAAGTTTTTGCGCTTTTTTGCGCACTTTTCCGGTATTTTGATCATTCGCCACAAAGTTAAAACTTTCAGATTTCCACTGGGTAAATGCAATTTCATTTAAACCTGTTTTTTCAGGCACCATAATTAAAGGACCTGAAACTTCACGACGCGTACTGAGATTTTCCTCATCGTATTTAATAAAATAAGTTTGTCCAGCATCTACAGTAAAATCTAAATATTTTGGCTTTTGAAAATGTTGTACTCCCAGCGGACGACTGGTCGACAAACGATAAGTTCCTGCTGGCAATTCAACCCAGTAATAATGATTATTTAACAAACTGGGAATACGTTCACTATTAATAAAAAGACTGGACGCGACTATTTCTTGACGGTTCCATTTACTATCGGGACGGTACATATACACGATTGCAGCCTGATCATTTTGTGCATGTACAGGATGGAAGCGCTGTCCAGGTGTTTGATTGACCCAACCACCGATGGTAAACATACCAAAACGGTATTGCTCCAACATACCCGGTTCATGTTCAGTATTCACAGGTTTTAAAGTTGATGTTGCTTGAGTATGTTCAATAGCAGATTTACCATGACATCCCAGCAAAATAAAGCTTGCACAAATGGCGATACAGACTTCACGCATGATTTTCCCTCACCGCGTATTTTTTATTTTTGTACGAATTAAGCAATTAATTTTTCGATAGATCGATTTTATTTAGGCATCCACGCCTAGCAGTTGAGATTAACACTCGATATTATTTTTGGAAATAAAAAACGTGCGAAAACTCAAGTTTTCCGCACGTTTCAGACGAATAGCGAATTAAGCAGATTTAGAGTTAATCACCTTTAAATCTACTTTAGGCGCAGCTTCAGTCTCTGTTTTTGGCTGACGTTCTGGTTTTAATTCTGGTTTTTCTCCAGCATTAATCACCGCATCATTCACCACCACAGTACCTACATCGGTACGGCTTGGTAAATCATACATGGTTTCAAGTAAAGAATTTTCTAGAATTGAACGCAGACCGCGTGCACCGGTATTACGTTCTAATGCTTTTTTCGCAACAGCACGTAATGCCGAATCTTCAAATACAAGATCAACATTTTCCATACCGAATAAATATTGGTATTGGCGTGTTAAAGCATTTTTAGGTTCAGTTAGAATCTGCATGAGGGCTTCTTCATCTAACTCTTCCAATGTTGCAATCACAGGTAGACGACCAATGAATTCCGGAATCAAACCAAATTTCACCAAGTCATTGGCTTCCACTTGACGGAATAAATCAGACAATTTTTTAGTTTCGTCTTTTTTCTTCACATCTGCTGTGAAACCAATACCGCCTTTTTCCTGACGTTGTTGCACAATTTTCTCAAGACCAGAGAATGCACCACCACAAATAAACAGGATATTTGACGTGTCAATTTGAATGAACTCTTGTTGCGGATGCTTACGACCACCTTGAGGAGGAATTGAAGCCACCGTACCTTCGATCATTTTCAATAACGCTTGCTGCACACCTTCACCCGATACATCACGAGTAATCGATGGATTCTCAGACTTACGGGTAATCTTGTCGATTTCATCGATATAGATAATACCCTTTTGCGCTTTTTCTACATCATAATCTGCTTTTTGTAGAAGCTTTTGTACAATGTTTTCAACGTCTTCACCGACATAACCCGCTTCGGTTAAAGTGGTTGCATCGGCCATTGCAAAAGGAACATCTAAAAGACGCGCTAAAGTTTGTGCCAATAAAGTTTTACCTGAACCTGTTGGACCTACAAGTAAAATATTACTTTTCGCAAGTTCTACAGCATCATCAGGTTTATGACCTGAATTGGTGACTTTTAAACGCTTGTAATGGTTATACACCGCAACTGACAATGTTTTTTTCGCGACATCTTGCCCAATCACATATTGATCGAGCGCAGCACGAATTTCATGTGGTTTAGGCAAAGGCTTAGTTGCCCAATCACTCGATTCAACTTGTTGACTGGTTTGAACTAAATCTAAGCATACGTCCACACACTCATTACAGATGTACGCGTCCTCACCTGCAATCAGTTTCCCGACTTCAGACTGCGTTTTACCGCAAAATGAACAATGCTTTTGTCCTTGAGGATGTTCGGACATATTCACTCCAATATTAAAATCTGAAAATTATGGACGTTTGCTTAACACTTCATCCACGAGACCGTATTCTTTCGCAGCCTGAGCTGTCATAAAGTTATCACGATCGGTATCTTGCGCTAAACGTTCATAGTCTTGACCACTATGTTCAGCCATTAAACGATTTAAACGTTCTTTAATGAATAGAATTTCACGTGCATGAATTTCAATATCTGATGCTTGACCACGGAAACCACCGAGTGGTTGGTGAATCATTACACGTGCATTTTCTAAGCAATAACGTTTACCTTTTGCCCCTGCATTCAGCAGGAAAGCACCCATTGATGCCGCTTGTCCCATACAGTAAGTCACAACATCCGGTTTAATAAACTGCATGGTGTCATAAATCGCCATACCCGCAGTTACAGACCCGCCTGGTGAGTTAATGTAAAGGTGTATATCTTTATCTGGGTTCTCTGCTTCTAAAAACAACATCTGAGCAACAATTAAATTTGCCATGTTGTCTTCAACTTCACCAGTCAAAAAGATGACGCGTTCACGTAAAAGACGTGAGAAAATATCAAAAGAACGCTCACCACGAGAGGATTGTTCTACGACCATTGGTACTAAAGCGTTATCAATTGTTGGAACATACATACGTTATTTATTCCTAAATTTTTGTTACTCAACTCATAATCACAATATGAGGGATAATTGCCGAAATTGCAAAATATTCCCAATTAAATAACAGATATTTTTTATATAAACATTGTGAATTCAGGCCATGTTTAATATAAACCAATACATAAAAAAAGGCGCATGATGCGCCTTTTTTTAGATTAACTAAGCTTAGCCTTGTTGACGAGCTTGTTGTTCTTTCAACAATTCTTCGTAGCTAACATCTGTATTAGTCACTTTAGCAGCAGCTAAAATGTGATCAACTATTTGATCTTCTAATACAACAGCTTCGATTTGAGCACGTTGTTGTTTGTCATTTTTGAAGTATTCAATCACTTCCGTTGGATCTTCATAAGAAGAAGCCATGTCGTTGATATATGCTTCAACACGCGCTGGATCAACTTCAATTTTAGCATCAGCTAAAACTTTGCTTACCAATACGCCAAGTTTAACTGCTTTCTCAGCTTGTTCTTTGAACAAGTCATCTGGAAGCATGCTGCTGTCAAATGCTTGCGCACCTTGAGCACCAAACTGTTGCGTGAACTGTTGGATCATTTGTTGACGTTGACGGTCAATTTCTTGAGCCAACATAGCAGCAGGAACTTCAACTTCGTTCGCAGCAACAAGTGCATCAAATGTTGCAGCTTTAACTTGGTTACGAAGACCGTTCATTACTTCACGTTCCATGTTTTTGCGAACGTCAGCTTTTAATTTTTCAACGCCTTCTTCTTCAGTTAAACCAAAGATTTTTAAGAATTCAGCATCAATTTCTGGAAGTTTTTGTTTTTCAACAAGCTTAACAGTAATTTTAAACTGTGCAGCTTTACCTGCAAGGTTTTCAGCTTGGTAGTCTTCAGGGAAAGTAACGTCAATTACTTTCTCTTCGCCTTTCTTCATACCAACGATACCGTCTTCGAAGCCAGGAATCATACGACCTGAACCTAAAACAAGTTTAAAGTCTTCAGCAGTACCGCCTTCAAACTTTTCACCGTCAACAGTACCTTCGAAATCAAAAGTTACTTGCATGTCTTTTTTAGCCATGCCTTTTGTTTCAGTCCAAGATGCACGTTGTTTTTGAAGATTTTCAATCATTTGGTCAACGTCTTTGTCGTTAACTTCAGATTTTTTACGTTCAATTTCCAAAGCATCAAATGCGTTTACTTCAACTTCTGGATAAACTTCTACAGTTGCTTGATAAACAAGAGCATCGTCTTTGTTTTCAACTTTATCAATGTTTGGCATACCAACAGCATTGATTTTTTCTTGCTGAATTGCTTCGAAAACTGTGTCACGAATTACATCGTTCACAACTTCTTGATAAATACCTGCGCCATATTCACGACGTACAACATTTAAAGGCACTTTACCTGGACGGAAGCCGTTGATCTTCGCAGTTTTGGCAGTGCGTTTTAAACGAGCTTCAAATTGCTCGTTCACACGGCTCGTCGGTACAGATACATTTAAACGACGGGCAACGCCCGAAACCGCTTCAGAAGTTACTTGCATGGCTTCCTCGATATAGAAATAGTAATTGCAATTTTGAAAGTGCCACATTATATGACAACATTGCAAGATATACAAAGTAGGATAATTTAACCACTATTTTTACCTTTTCCCTCGATAAAATCTACGTTTTATGTAAACAAAACCTCCTTCTTTATCCATGAGTGGCACTTTTGTATATTTTTTATTGCAAATGATAAACTTTATCATTACTATTAAGCTGTTTGTTTTTTATCTTATTTGTTTTCAATTATTTATCTCGTCCATCTTTGGAATTCTATTTTATGAGTAAGTTCAACCTTCGTCCGCTTAGCATCGCTATTCTAGGAATTACCTCCACTTCTGTTTTTGCAAATACTGAAACAGATTCTTCTTCCAAACATCAGCTTGCGACCATTGTGGTGTCCGCGGCAGGTTATGAACAAAAAATTAAAGATGCCCCTGCTTCCATCACGGTGATTACAGCAGAAGATTTAAAAAAGAAAGGTATAACCACAATTGCAGATGCTCTAAGTGATGTACCTGGTGTTGATATTCGTAATGGTCAAGGGAAAACAGGTGGCTTAAACATACAAATGCGTGGGCTTAATCAAGCGTATACACTTATTTTAATTGATGGCCAAAGACAAAATACATCTGGTTCAATTGGGCCAAATGGCTTTGGAGAATTTTCAACAAGCTTTATGCCTCCTCTTGCTTCGATTGAACGTATTGAAGTCATTCGAGGCCCTATGTCAACATTGTATGGATCAGATGCAATGGGTGGTATTATTAATATCATTACTAAAAAAGTAAGTAACGAATGGACAGGAAATATATCTTTAGAACAAACTGTTCAAGAAAACTCTGAAATTGGGAACAGTTGGAAAACCAGCGCTGTTGTAAACGGCCCACTCATTCAAGATGTTTTAGGCATGCAATTACGCGGGGACTTTTTTCATAGAAATAATTCTGAACGTCTAGTTGATCCTGCAAAATCAATTAATCAAGGAAGCCAAGGACGTGATCCTCGTACTGTAGAAGCAAATAACTATTCGATTGGTTCAAAGCTCACATACAAAATGAATGACTCTTTAACGTCTTGGCTTGATTTTGATCACTCAGAACAGCGATTTGATAATAGTGATGCTAGATTAGGTGAGCTATATGAGTACCATAGAACAAATGGCACTATCACAGGGGTCGGATCTTATAAAGATGAAATTAAGTTTTTAAGAGATCGTGTTTCTGCTGGTCTTGATGCCGACTTAAGTTTTGGAACATGGAAAACATTTGCGAGCCAAGTAAAGTCGAAACAAGAAGGACGCCGTTTGCCTATTGGTAATGCACCTGCTTATAACTATTATTCAGATGGTACAGCAAACCGTGAACTTGAAAATACAGATTTAACTATTGATTCTCGTATTGTGGCTTCTATCAAAAATCACAAATTAACATCAGGTATTGAGTACAAAGATGGTGAAACCATCGACAACTCTGCAGGGAATGGAGTTAAATTTGCTCAAGACTCATGGTCAATATTTGCTGAAGATGAATGGCGTCTTGCAGACTCTCTTGCATTTACATTTGGTGGCCGCTATGAAGATCATAGTGCATTTGGAGGTCACTTTACCCCTAGAGCTTACTTAGTATGGAATACTAACGATTATGTTACTTTAAAAGGCGGAGTAAGTACTGGATATAAAGTTCCAACAGCAAATGATTTACATAGTGGAATTAATGGTTTTAGTAGCCAAGGCAAAAATGTTACTTTAGGCAATCCAGATTTAAAACCTGAAAAAACAACAAATTATGAAATAGGTTTTACATTCGATAATCTAAATAATTTTAATATTACAACGACAGGTTTCTACACTCAATTCAAAGACATTATTACATCGGATGCAAGTATTTTCGAAAACTGCATATGGGCAAGTCGCCCAGTCGGCCAACCCCCAGCAGCAAATTGTATGACTGTTGGTAATTTTGACAATCAACAAAATTTTACCTTTAAAGGTAATGCAGACAAAGCAGAAAGCTATGGTATTGAATTAGCCACTAGCTATGATATTTCTTCAAGTTTTAATCTAAAAGCAAACTACACTTGGATAGAGTCTGAAATTACAGAAGGTGCAAATAAAGGACAAGCTATTGAGAATACCCCTAGACATGCAGCAAATTTGACAGGTACTTGGTATATAAATGATCAATTTACAACATGGTTAGAAGCTGAATATAAGTCAAAGAGAAAACGTTTTGAAAATCCTAGTTTAAACGTTAATACAATTAGAGAAGTAGAAGTAACCAATAATGAGTTAAAAGCTTATGAGTTATTTAATATCGGTGCATCATATAAAGTAAATAATCAAGTTACTTTATCTGGTCGTGTTAATAATTTGCTCAACCAAGATTTTGGCGAATATAACACCTTCATTAATGCCGATGGAGACTTAACCAACGCCTTTTTATATACAAAAACCACCAGTGGAATAGCTGGAACTTACATACCTGATCGTAATTACTGGTTGTCTCTATCTTACGATTTCTAATATTTAAAATCCCCATAAAAAACCCTGCTTATGCAGGGTTTTCCTATATAACAATACAATCAATTACTTAATTACAATCTGTTACATTATTTCATCTAATATCCCGTTTTACTCCATATTGAGAATCGTCAATTCCAATTCAACTTAATGGTGATAAAAAATAAGAATCATTATTATTCTCATACATTTTCACAGTACACATTTTGAGTTAGAAATGGCCTTCATTAAAACACGCAAAAAATTCGTATCTTCTGCGATTGTGTCATCACTTTCAGTTATCGCTGGTAATGCAATTGCACAAGATCAAGTTGCTCAACTTGATACTATTCACACTCAAGCCACAACAGAACAAAGTCTAAAAGTAGATCAATCTGCAAATTCAAAATTTGTAGCTCCCCTTCTTGATACTCCTAAATCCGTTTCTATTCTTTCACAAAAATTACTTAAAGAAACCAATTCAAATACACTACTAGAAGCATTACGTTATGAACCCGGCATTACTTTAGGTGCTGGTGAAGGTGGTACACCATTTACAGATATGCCTTATATTCGTGGTTATAGTGGTCAATCATCCATTTATGTCGATGGTGTTCGAAATACCACGTCACAAAGCCGAGATATGTTCGCGATTGAACAAGTTGAAGTCATTAAAGGATCATCTTCTGCTCTTGGTGGCGGCGGTAGCGTTGGTGGAAGTATCAACCTGATTCCAAAAGTTGCACATGAGGGTGATACCTATCAAGGAAGTGTGCAAGGCGGTACGGATAGCTATCGTCATATTCAACTCGATGCGAATAAAGATTTCGGCAATGGTATGGCCGGTCGTGTTGTCGTGATGGGACATGAAAATGAAAAAGCAGGACAAAGTGACGGTGCAGAATTTGCCCGTGCAGGTATTGCCACCAGCCTAGCATTTGGTCTTGGTTCTGCCACTCGTGGTTCTGTCGGTTATTACTACTTACGTAGCAATGATGAACCTGATGCAGGTATTCCATTTAACAACGCAACCCCAACCACTCCTCCTCCTGGGGTAACTGTAACACCGGGTGATGGTAAACCGGTCAGTATTAAAGCAGGCACTTACTACGGTTGGAAAGCGCGTGATTTTGACAAACGTGAAAACCAAATTGCGACATTCAAGTTAGAACATGACTTCAATGAAGACCTAACGCTGTCTAATATTGCAACTTATAACAAATCGAAATCTGATTATATCTATACCAATGCAGATGACTCTAAAGGGAATATCTATAGAGGCACTGTTGCTCGTCGTGCTTTAAGCCGTATCTTAGATACAGATGCTTATAGCGATCAACTTTCTTTAAGAGGTAAATTCAACACGGGTGCATTAAAACATTCTTTTAATGTCGGGACTGAATGGAGCTTACAAAAAACAGATCAGGGGATGTATACCTTTACCAATGCGGCAGGACAAACAACCTCTACAATTTTAAACTCTAATATCAACTCTTGTGACTCAACTGCTGCTGCCCTCAATGGCTGGTGTACCAGTTTAAATAATCCAGGAAATGGTGCATTTACTGATACTGTCGGAAGTATTAAAGGACAGTCCACTACTCGCAGCCAGACAGCATCTGTCTATGCTTTAGACAGCATTGAATTTAATCCACAATGGCTCTTAAACTTAGGCGTTCGTTGGGATAAATTCGAAACTGAGAAAAAATACAATCAAGATGTCTACGGAACAACTGCTGGTGCCTACAACTCAACGATCAGCATTCCTAAGGGCACTATTTATGAAAGTGACTCAGACTTTTTCACTTATCAAGCAGGTTTAGTCTACAAGCCAACTGAAAACGGTAGCATTTACGCAAGTTTTGCAACTTCTGCAAACCCTGTAGGTGTACTGGCTGAAGGCGATAGTAGTGATAATGCACTTGGTACAACCGATATTGTTAATGCACTTAAGCCAGAGGAAGCACGTACATTTGAAATTGGAACCAAATGGGACTTATTTAATAATCGTGCCAACTTAACTGCCGCTATTTTCCGTACCGAAAAGCAAAATACACGCATTCAAATTGACTCAACTACCTCTGCAAATGCTGGGGAAAGTAAAGTTGATGGCTTCGAAGTGAGCTTAAACGGTAAAATCACCAACAAATGGGAAGTCTCTACAGGTTATAGCTATCTCGACAGTGAAATCACTGAAGCAGCCTATAATGCAATTGCTCAAGAAGGCAAACCACTTCCATTTGTGGCAAAAAACAGTGCTACTTTATGGTCAACATATAAAGTTCTACCAAAGTTAACGCTGGGTGCTGGTGCCGAATACCGCGACCAAGTATTTGTAAATACAACTGCGCCTAAATACTTACCGACTTACACTATCTACAATGCTATGGCGAAATATGATGTAAACCGTAATGTAAATGTCCAGTTAAATGTAAATAACATTTCTGACAAACAATACTTTACCAGTGCACATGCAGCTCACTATGCATTTGAAGGTAATGGCCGCAACGCGGTTCTTGCAATTAACTTCAAATATTAAAATAAAATCCCATAATTTAATTATGGGATTTATGAAGATTCCTATAAAATAGCCTCTTTAAAGAGGCTATTTTTTTATAAAAATCTATTCAAAAGGATGTTCTCTGTGATTCATCACATTCCAAATGTATTATCGAAAGAACAAGTGGCTGAATTTCGTCAAATGATGGAAACAGCAAACTGGGTTGGAGGAAAAGTTACAGCAGGAACCCTTTCCGCGTCAGTGAAGCAAAACCAGCAACTATCAGAACAAGACCCTTTGACGCATCATTTAAGCGAACTGGTGATTCAGGCCATTTGGAAAAATCCAGTTTTCCAAGCTGCAGCACTTCCATGCCAGATTATTCCACCGCTATTTAACCGCTATGATGAGCATGAAAGTTTTGGCTTTCACGTCGATAATTCCATTCGACTGATTCGTGGCACTGCCCAACAAATGCGAACAGATCTATCTTGTACACTTTTCTTGAGTGAGCCTGAAGAATATGACGGTGGCGATTTAGTCATCGAAGATACCTATGGATATCATGAAGTCAAACTACCTGCTGGCGATGTCGTCCTCTACCCTGCAACCAGCTTACACGAAGTGAGCAGTATTATTCGTGGGACACGATTTGCTTCATTTTTTTGGGTACAAAGCATGATTCGTGATGATGCTGAACGCCATATGTTATTTAATTTAGACCAATCTATTCAAAGCCTACGTATGCAGCTGGGTGATCAACACGAGGAAGTGGTCAAACTCACCAATCTGTATCACAACCTGATGCGAAAATGGGCAGAACTTTAAGAAAAAATGATTTAATAATTCCAATTCTGGAGATTATTTTTATTACCTCCAGAATATTTAATTCCTTTTCATAAACTTACTAAGGTATTGGTTTTTATATATTTTACCATTCGATTTATTATTATATGAAATTTAGTTTACCTTTCACCTATCACGATTGTTTTCTCAAATCACCAAGTCTCATTTAAACATTATTTCCATCACCAAATCGGGCTATTTCAAATAAATAACATTGTTAATGATAACTATTATCACTAGAATTCGCATCAATTGTTACTCGCTATAACAATACCTCCATATTTACTGCTATTTTGCATCATTTCAACAGTTGCAGGCAGTAAGGAAATTCTGTCATATACGATATTAGGGATTACCCACAATGGCACAGATTAAAAGCCGTAAACACAATAGAACAGCTCCATTGGTTGCTTTAGCTGCATCTCTCCCCCTCATGACCCATGCGGCAACACCAGCTAAAGATGAGACAACGGTTCTACCGAAAATTACAGTTCAATCTGAAGTCGAAAATAAATATAAAGCAGATGCCGTCAGTTCACCGAAATATACTCAACCACTGGTCGATACACCGCAAACAATCTCAGTCATTAAAAAAGAATTATTAAAAGAACAGGGGGCAACCTCTTTAACAGAAGCATTGCGTAATACGCCTGGGATTACTTTGCAATTGGGCGAAAACGGCAATACCAGCGCGGGTGATGCGTTCCAAATGCGTGGTTTTTCTACCCAAACCTCGACTTATGTCGATGGCATTCGTGACCTAGGAGCAGTTACGCGTGACGTATTTAACTTAGAACAAATTGAAGTGGTCAAAGGACCATCTGGCGCTGAAGCAGGCCGTGGATCAGCTTCAGGTTATATCAACTTAGTGACTAAACTTCCTCAAACTGAAAATTCAAGTGAAGTTTCTGCAACGTATAATACTGCGGAACATTCACGCCTCACTGCCGATATTAACCAAGCCATCAATGACAATGTTGCAATTCGCTTAAATGCAATGGGACAAGAAGGCGGTGTTGAAGGACGTGATTTTATTGAAAACAATGGTTGGGCAATTGCACCCTCGATTGCTTTTGGTTTAAATACCGATACGCGTCTGTACCTCTATTCACAACACGTGCGTCAACGTAATATTCCAGATGGTGGTATTCCTACTGTTGGTATGGAAGGTTTTTATAATACCAATTCAATTTTAAATTCAGCACCAGAAGTGAATCGTGAAAATTATTACGGTAACGTTAATGATTATGAAGATGTCGATGCAGATATGTTCACAGCTAAAATTGAAAGCGATTTAGCAAAAAATTTAAAATTGACCAATATTACACGCTTGGGTAAAACCAGTATGAACCGTGTTCTAACAGGAATGAATACCGGTTCGGCTGGTTTAAGAACCAATGGTTCAAATAATCCAAAAGACTGGGAAGTTAACCGTTCTCGTCAAGGTCTAGATCAGGATAATAAAATCTTAGCCAATCAAACTACATTAAACTGGAATGTTAAAACGGGTGCAATTGAACATGACGTTGTCGCAGGTTTAGAATTTTTAAAAGAAGAACAAGATACAAAAATTTTAGCCACCCAAATGCCGGGTCAAACGGCGGTAACCTCTTGGGCAAATCTTTATCACCCAGATCGTAATGCGGCAGTTCCTGCACTGATGTATAACGGTGGTTATACTCATGGTATATCGGAAACAGCGGCAGCTTATTTATTTGATACGCTAAAATTTGGCGAGCGTTTCCAACTCAATGGTGGGGTACGTGTTGATTATTATGACACTGAATATGATGCTTTAACGCTTCCATCGAATAGCAGTGTATTAGTTCCATCAAAATTAGGCGCACACGATACTTTAGTCAGTTGGAAATTGGGTGGTTTATTTAAGCCAACCTCTTTTAGCAGCGTATATGCTTCTTATGCAAAATCTCTAACGCCTCCGGGAAGTGCAAATTTCACCCTTTCAGATACGGGTGCAAATAGCTCAGCGGCAGAACCACAAGAAACTCATCATTACGAAGTCGGCACCAAATGGGACTTACTGGAAGGTAAATTAGCACTAAATGGTGCTGTCTATCGCACTGAAAATGAAAATCAATTTACTATTGATCCAATTTCACAATTATCAGTGCAAGAAGCTAAAAAACGCGTCGATGGTGTCGAACTGAGTGCTGTAGGACAAATCACTGAAGCATGGAATGTTTCAGCTGGTGTAGCACACATGAAAGTGAAACAGTTAAATCAACGTACTGCAACGGCGACGACTGTAGCAGAACGTTGGTCACCAGAATGGACTGCAAGTTTATGGTCAACCTATGACATTGCTGGTTTTAAGCTGGGCTTAGGTGCACGTTATGTTGATGAACAAAAACGTGTCGTGACTACAGACACTACACCTGCCCAAATGCCAAATATTCCAGGTTATGTGGTCTTTGATGCAATGGCTGGCTATACCATCAATAAAAATGCTTCTGTAAACCTCAATGTTTATAACTTGGCAGATAAAGACTACATCAGTACATTAAACAATGGTGGTGGTCGTGTCGTGTTAGGTCAACCACGTTCGGCAGCACTGACATTTAATTATAAGTTTTAAGCCAATTAAGCTTAATTAAGCTGACAAAATTGAGTATAAATGTAGTGTGTTATGCGTAATGCACTACATTTTTATTTTTGAGTTCAACCCATTTAAGGAAGGTTGATAAGCCTAATGATGTTACATATTCCTGAAGTTTTTACCAAACAACAAGTGACTGAATTACGTCAGCAATTAGATGCCAGTCAGGCATGGGTTCATGGACAACACAGTGCGGGTATTCAGGCTCAAAAAATTAAACATAATTTACAAATTGATGTGAACAGCATCATCTATCAATCCCTTTCCCCAAAAATATTGCATGCTATACAGCAGCATCCTCTGGTCAAATCAGCAGCATTACCAAAACATATTCTTGCGCCCTTATTTAATTGTTATCAACATGACGGCAGTTATGGCAACCATGTCGATAGCGCGGTGCAATATTCAACAGCAACAGGACAAGCGATTCGGACTGATGTCTCCATCACCCTCTTTTTATCGGAACCCGAGGAATATGAAGGTGGCGAACTGGTTGTAGAAGATCATTATGGTAGCCATGAGGTTAAGTTAGATGCAGGTGATGCCATTCTCTACCCTGCCACCAGTTTACATCGGGTTGAAGCGGTCACTGCGGGCAAACGGGTTGCTGCATTTACATGGTTACAAAGCATGGTGAAAGATGACTGGCAACGTAACATGTTGTTTGACCTCGATATGACGATTATGAAACTACGCCAACAGGTCGGCGATTCAGAAGAAATCATCCATTTGACCAGTCATTATCATAATTTATTACGCCAATGGGGCGACCTATGAACACTTTTACTCCCCTTGCGCCCTTAAAACAAATTCCGCCTCATTTACAAACCATTGCCGATTACGAAAAACAAGCCCAGCAGCATCTTCCAAGCATGGTCTGGCACTACTTACAGGGCGGCTCGATGGATGAGCTGAGTGTGCAAGCTAATCTGGATCAATTTAAAACAATACAACTAATTCCAAGGCATTTAAATGACCTGACCCAGGGTCATACAGCCTGTGAAATTTTGGGACAAAAGTTCCCTCATCCTATTTTTTTAGCCCCGATTGGACATCAGCAACAATTTCATCCTGAAGCAGAACTGGCTACGGCTTTGGCTGCTGAAGTGCTGAAAAGCAATTTCATTTTAAGTAATTTTAGCAATACCGATATGCGTAGCCTAAAAGCAGACAATCCATACAAATGGTTTCAATTGTATTGGGAAGGCGATCGTGAAAAGTCTTTAGCCTTAGTCAAACTAGCAGAACAACAAAATTTTAAAGCCCTCGTCATTACCGTTGATTCACCGCATACAGGAATTCGGGATCGTGAACGACGGGTATTTTTTCAACTGCCTGAAGGGATGCAGCATCCACATACACCGACACATATTCCATTGCCTGAAATAGATGAAAATCAACATCCTGTATTTAATGGCTTAATGCAGATTGCACCAAAATGGACGGATATTGAATGGATCATTGCACACACTTCCCTACCTGTGATTTTAAAAGGTATTGTGCATCCTCAAGATGCCAAACTGGCACTGCAATACGGTGTGCAAGGACTGATTATTTCTAATCATGGGGGGCGAGTCTTAGATACCTGTATTTCCCCGCTCACTGCTTTGCAACTGATCAAGAAAGTCGTTCCTACAGATTTCCCTTTAATTTTAGATGGCGGTATTCGCCGTGGTTCCGATGTGTTCAAGGCTATTGCTTTGGGTGCAACAGCCGTATGTATTGGTCGTCCTTATATTTATGGACTGGCAACCGCAGGCGCTTTAGGCGTGGCGCATGTGCTTAAAATATTAAAGGAAGAATTTGAGATTACGATGGCTTTAATGGGAACAGCCACCGTTAATGACATTAATAAAGAACATATTTTGCATAAATAAAACTTTTAAAGGAATTTTTTTTCTTAATTCAATCATACATTGCAAAATAAGGAAATTATTTCCAAGCACTCTATTTTAGAATTAGGGTCAAGTTAATCCATTTACAAGATAACCGTGTTTAAGCTTATGAGGTGTTTAATCCACCACATAAAATTTACGCTACTTTAGGTGAAAATTCTCCGAAAATTACTTGTAAATCGATACAATAGACACAATCTATATAAGTAGTAAGAAGTTGCCTTTACCCAAGATGCGAGCAACCTATGCTGCACAAGGAGTTACCTCATGATGTTAGCTGATCCAAGTAAAAAATATCGTCGCATGTATCAACGTGTAGACTTGCCAGACCGCCAATGGCCGAATAAAGAAATTAATCAAGCGCCTATTTGGATGAGCACAGACCTTCGTGACGGTAACCAAGCGATTTTTGAACCGATGGATCTTGAACAAAAATTTAAAATGTTCGAAATGTTGGTAAAAATTGGCTTTAAACATATTGAAATTGGTTTCCCTTCTGCATCACAAATTGACTTTGACTTCACCCGTAAATTGATTGAAGAAGGTCATATTCCAGATGACGTGTATATCGAAGTCTTGGTTCAGGCCCGTGATCATTTAATTGAGCGTACTTTTGAATCTTTAGTCGGTGCAAAACGTGCCATCGTACATATTTACAATTCAAACTCACCGACATTCCGTGAAAAAGTATTGAATGTTGATGTGGCGGGTGCCAAAAAATTAGCCATGAATGCGGCGACAAAAGTCAAAGAATATGCAGCACAATATCCAAATACGGACTGGATTTTCCAATACAGCCCTGAGTGTTTCACTGCAACTGAATTAGACGTCGCGAAAGATGTTTGTGATGCGGTCACTGAAATTTGGGAAGCATCTCCAGAGAATAAAGTGATTTTAAACTTGCCTGCAACGGTTGAAGTTTCAGGCCCCCATGTGTATGCCGACCAAATTGAATGGATGCACCGCAACATTCAACGTCGTGATGGTGTAATCATTTCTGTGCACTGTCATAACGACCGTGGCTGTGGTATTGCAGCCTCTGAATTGGCGATTATGGCAGGTGCGGATCGTGTCGAGGGTTGTGTATTTGGTAATGGTGAACGTACTGGTAATGTTGACGTCGCCGCTATTGCTTTAAATATGTATACCCAAGGTGTTGCACCTAACTTAGATTTCTCCAACATTAACGAAATCATTGCCACCATTGAAGAATGTACTGGCTTGCCTGTGCATCCACGTCATCCATATGCTGGTGACTTGGTGTTTACTGCATTCTCTGGTTCACATCAAGATGCCATCAAAAAAGGCTTTGAATTCCAAAAGAACCAAGACATGTGGGATATGCCTTACTTGCCAATCGACCCGAAAGATTTAGGTCGTGACTATGACGCAGTGATTCGTGTCAATTCACAGTCGGGTAAAGGCGGGATCGCTTACTTGTTAGAATCAAGTTACAACGTGGTATTGCCGCGTCGTTTACAAATTGAATTCTCGCAAGCAGTGCAACAAGTCACCGATGAACAAGCCAAAGAAGTCACAGCACAAGACATTTGGGCATTGTTCAAAGAAAATTATGTTGCTGCCAAAGATGCACATTATTCAGTGAAAAACTATCGCTTGTCGGATGAAAATGGCTGTCAAGTGATTGCGCTTGATATTGAAGTGAATGGTGAAACTCAACAATTGCGTGGTGAAGGCAATGGCCCAATTTCTGCCATCTTAAATGCACTTCAGTTACCGATTGATGTTTTAAGTTATGAAGAACGTAGCATCAGTTCTGGCGCACATGCCAAAGCTTTGGCCTTGATCGAACTTCAAGTCAAAGGTACAGGTAAATCTGCATTTGGTGCCGGGGTACATGACAACATCGTGACCTCTTCAATCGAAGCGATTATTGCCTGTACCAACCGCTTAATTGAACAAGGGGTTTTAAGCACCGATCAAGTGATGGCTGCTGCGGTATAAATATTAGCAATAATATTTAGCACTAAAATGACTTTAGAAGGATACCACTCAAGTGGTATCCTTTTATTTATACATTCTAAAGATTTAAGGCGAATTATTCCTGTGTCTTTTCCAGCTGACTCAGTGGGCATCGTTATCCCACAAAAGTTCCAATTCGAAGAGCCTTTAGAGCTTGAATGTGGTCGTATTTTGCCACGTTTCGAAATCATGGTTGAAACCTACGGTACGCTCAATGCAGACAAATCCAATGCGATTCTGATTTGCCATGCGTTGTCTGGGCATCATCATGCGGCAGGCTATCATCATGATGATGATAAAAAAGCAGGCTGGTGGGATGCCTGTATTGGTCCGGGCAAAGCGATTGATACGTCTAAATTCTTTGTGGTGGCACTGAATAATATTGGCGGTTGCAGTGGCTCAACGGGTCCAATATCACCCAACCCTGAAAATGACAATCGTCCTTATGGTCCAGATTTTCCATTGGTGACGGTACGTGACTGGGTTAAAACTCAAGTCTTATTGTCCGATCGTTTAGGGATTGAGGTTTGGTATTCGATTATTGGTGGTTCACTGGGTGGTATGCAGGCTTTGCAATGGTCGGTGGATTATCCTGATCGGTTAAAAAATTGTGTCATTATTGCCAGCGCACCGAAACTCTCTGCACAAAATATTGCCTTTAATGAAGTTGCACGGCAATCCATTTTATCTGATCCGGACTTCTATAACGGGCGTTATCTAGAAAATGACAGCTATCCTAAACGCGGCTTAATTTTGGCGCGCATGGTCGGTCATATCACTTATTTATCAGAAGAAGCCATGAAACAAAAATTTGGCCGCGACTTAAAGTCGGGTAAATTTATGTATGGTTTTGACGTGGAATTTCAAGTCGAAAGCTATTTGCGTTATCAAGGTGAGCAATTCAGCCGTAACTTTGATGCCAATACTTACCTGATTATGACCAAAGCCTTGGACTATTTTGATCCAGCACGTGAATATGAGCTGTCTTTAACCAAGGCAATGGCGAATACCAAATGCCGTTTCTTGGTGGTTTCATTCACCACAGATTGGCGTTTCACCCCACAACGTTCACAAGAAATTGTCGATGCACTAATTAGCAATCATAAACCGGTCAGCTATGTCGATATTGATGCAGAACAAGGTCATGATTCGTTCTTATTCCCTATTCCGCTTTACGTGAAATCATTACGTGCATTTTTAGGTGGCGTAGAACACCTCGAAGCCACACCTAAGGAGACTGTGTAATGCGTATCGACCATCAACTTGCTGAAACATGGATTAAACCGGACTCTAGCGTGCTCGATCTCGGTTGTGGTGATGGCGAACTGCTGGCACATATGGGAAAAAAGCACAACATTCGTGCATATGGATTAGAAATCGATCAAGAAAAGATTGCAATTGCGATCAGTCGAGGGTTAAATATTATTCAACAAGACTTAAATCTTGGTTTAAGTCGTTTTGCAGACCAGTCATTTGATTACGTGGTTATGGCACAGGCTTTGCAAGCTGTAGATGCACCAGACGTATTATTGCGTGATATGGTGCGTGTCGGGAAACAAGCCATTATTACCTTTCCTAACTTTGCCCATTGGAAGACACGTTCTTTCTTGGCTCTAAAGGGAATGATGCCTGTTTCAAATGCTTTACCTTATATGTGGTATAACACACCCAATATCCATTTATGTACTTTCCGTGATTTTGAAGCACTTTGTGCTGAAAATGACATTCGGATTATTAATCGACTCGCCGTGAATGGGAACCAACAAGGTAGTTTACTGAGTAAACATGTTCCGAATCTGTTTGGTGAAGTCGCTATTTATCGAGTGAGCGCACTATGAAAAAAATATTACTCAGCACACTATTGCTTGGATTCTTTAGCATTCAAGCGCATGCAGATTATGTTTCATCTACACCTTCTGTTTCGAGTCAGGCTGCCCAATATTCTGTAATGGATATTAATAGTCTGATTAAAGCCGCTAAATCTGGTCAAGCAGGTGCACAATTCTATTTGGCGACCAAATACCAACACGGCAAAGACATTCAACAAGATGAAAACCAAGCCTTTACTTGGTATAAAGCCGCTGCGGATCAAGGTCTTTCTGCGGCGCAATTGAATGTCGGCCGTATGTTGGCTGATGGTGTTGGCACCAAAAAAGACGAAACTTTAGCCCGTAAATATTTTGAAAAAGCAGCCAGCCACGGTGACAACCGTGCCAGCTTTAACCTCGCAATGATGGAAGAGCAAAAGAAAAATTACGTGGGTGCATACCAATGGTATGAACTTTCAACCCGTGATGGCATGCTCGACAACAAAGTTATTTCACTGTCTGAAGGTAAAAAAACCGCTTTAGCCGCAAACTTAAGCCAAGACCAAATTCGTATGGCGCGTGACCGTGCCGACAAATGGATTCAAGCGCAATAAGATCACACTGACTCTAGACAGCACCTTCGGGTGCTTTTTTATTTAAGTTTAATCAATACTTCTTATATAATTATCTAAAATTAACTTAAATAATAACATCATTCTATGCAAATGAATTTTGAAGTAATCCAACATTCAAATGGATACTATCCAAGTTTGAATATACAGATCATTCCTTTAGATCTTGAACAGAACTCTAACTTAGAAAACTCTATCGTTATTAATGAGCTTGCATTTTCACTTGTTGAGAGATTTTTTTTTGATAATGAGGTTCCATATGCACATTGGGGAACAACTTTTTTTAATTCAGAAAAAATTATAATCATTATTGAAAAGCTGAAAAATTATCAAAGCTATCTCAACTCAAAGAAAAATTTAACATACAAAGATGATATTCAACTATTATTTAAAAAAGAGACGAAACTTTTTAGAAAAAAATTTCCGAGGTATAAAGCTAAAATTATAAATATGATTGATCAAATTATTCATTATTTGGAATACATTCAAAATAGTAAAATTAACGGTATAACAATTATAGGTATATAGCCTAGATAGACATAAACCATGTGGCTAAAATCAGCTAAAATAAGCCTATTTATTAGATTGAGAGTGATTCAACATGTCTTCAACTGATTGGTTATCTCAAGGGACTTTAGTCCTTGCCAGCAATAACAAAGGCAAAATTGCTGAATTTGAAAAATTATTTGCTGGGCTGAATCTTCCTGTTGAAGTGATTGCTCAAGGTAAGTTAAATATTGATGATGCCATCGAAGACGGATTAAGCTTTGTTGAAAATGCCATTATTAAAGCCCGCCATGCCTCTCGTATTTCAGGTAAACCTGCGATTGCCGATGACTCAGGTATTTGTGTACCGGTACTGGGTGGTGCACCAGGCATCTACTCTGCACGCTATGCTGGTGAGCATGGTAATGATGCTGCCAATAATGAAAAGCTGTTAGCAGACCTCAAAGCACTGCGTAAAGATGGCGAAGCGATTGAAGGCATGTTTGTTTGTGTATTGGCTTTGGTTCAACATGCTGAAGATCCGCTGCCAGAAATTTTCCAAGGCATTTGGACCGGCGAAGTTTTAGAACAAGCGCGTGGTGAAAATGGTTTTGGTTATGACCCTTTGTTCTGGTTGCCTGAACTGGGAATCTCAAGTGCAGAAATGTCGAAAGAAGATAAAAATAAAATCAGCCATCGCGGGCAAGCGATGCAGTTATTTAAAGCAAGTTTAGAAAATCATTAAGCATTGCGCCCTTACAACCGGGCTGCTCAGCCTGTTTAGGCAAAGCCCCTCTTGTTAAAGAGGGGTCGGAAGATTGGGCTTTAAAAGAAATGTAATACCCCGCCGTATAGCATCACCACGACACAACTCACCATTGTCCCCGATGCAATATCTTTTGCTGAAGTCCCCGTACCTTGATAGTGGGTTTCTAGCGCCACAATATTGGCCGCTGGCGGTAAACAGAACAGTAAGAACATTACCCCAATATATTGTTCAATATTCGGGATCGGAATCAGCCAATAGGTCAGTCCACACAGCAGCACACCACAACTCAGTTTTAATACCGCAATGCGGCTACTACGCAGTAAATCTTTTTTATACACTTTGGTTTGCTGCAACCACATTCCCAATATACACATTCCGGTAAAGCTCATGCCAATTTTAGCTAGGCTATAGATGAGATCTATCGATTGATGTAATTCCAAATGCTGCACACCCAATATTCGACAGATCAGTGCCAAAATTAATGCCATTATGGGAGGCGATTGTATGACTTTTTTTGCAATATCCGAGATGGCTTGTTTATCTGAACTGACGGAAGTGACTGCCCAAATATTGCCAAAAATAGACCCCCCGACATATAAAGCCACCATAGGCGCACTAATTTCAGGGCCAAATAAAGCAATCGCAAAAGGAAAGCCTAGCCATGCCATATTCACATAGCTAAAGCATAAAGCCCCTAATTGGTCTTTAAACAGTGCAAGGAAAAAATAGAACAGTAATACCGCAACCACAAAGCTAAAGAGCATCAAACTTAAGCTGCCGGCTTGATAAAACACCATGTTATAAATAATCACGATGGGAATAAAAACCCGTGCCAATAGGCTTGCAAACAGTGCTTTTAAACGTGTTGAAAATTGGCTTGAAGCCAGCCCCCAGCCACATAAAAAGCCAAAAAGTGGTAACAGCAAAGCCACAACATCATCCTCAATACGCAACATAAATATGCTAGCACTGAATCAAGCACAACAGCAGATTAAATGCCTTTTGTCTTTAAACTGCAATTTTTCAGTCACATTGCTGTCATGGCAAAATGTTCAGATGGAACTCAATAAAAAATGAGTAAAGAACATGGCAGGATTATCGATTTGGCACGTTGTGATTTTCGCAATTGTGGTGATTTTATTATTTGGTACATCTAAACTCAAAAACTTAGGTAAAGATGTCGGTGGTGCTGTTAAAGATTTTAAAAAATCGATTAAGGAAGATGAAGCTGCGACATCCGCTTTAAATGAACCTAAAACAATTGAACATCAAAACAATCATGCTGATGTTAATTCCACGGTAAAAACACATTCAGGCTAAAATGTTATGCTTAATATTGGTATGACTGAACTGCTGGCGTTCGGCATCATTTCTTTATTGGTGCTAGGGCCGGATAAGCTTCCAGAAGCTGCACGCTTTGCTGGAAAATGGTACGGTAAAATCAAACGTATGATCAGCAGTGTGCAAAATGATATTGACCGCGAATTGCGTTTGTCTGAATTACGAGAACAGATGCAAAATGAAATGCAGCGGATTCAAGAACTTGAGCAAAAAATGCAAGCTCAAATGCATGAACTACAACAACAATCACAGCCTGCAGTAAAAGAACCATTACCAGATGCAGTGCCCCACAATAAAAATTCGCCTACGCTTTATATCTTTATCAAACAACATCGGCCCATGTCAGTTTATTTAAATACGCAAGTATCTGGTCAGACTGCAATCGCAACAGAACAGCACCTAAACCTGACACCTACAATCTCGCAATTAAACGAATTCAAGGTGGCTGTATGAATACCCCGATAGAAAGTAGCCCATTAGCTGTTTCCCTTACAGAAAATAAAGCACCATCGAATCTCGAAGAAATGCCGATTACACGACATCTCATGGTGTTACGTCAGCATTTATTTAAAATTGTGGGCTTATTAATTGCCCTGTTTTTTTGCTTACTGCCTTTTGCCAACCAAACCTATCAACTGTTGTCTGAGCCTTTACGTGCACAGCTCCCTGTTAGCTCCTCCATGATTGCGACTGATGTCACAGCAACATTTATGGCACCATTTAAATTAAATTTCTTTGTTGCCTTGATGTTGGCTATGCCATTCATTATTTATCAACTTTGGAGCTTCATAAAACCTGCACTCTATGAGAAAGAAAAAACATTAGCGATGCCATTATTGTTTGGCAGTATTGGTTTATTTTATGCAGGCATTGCCTTTGCATACTGTGTTGCACTGCCATCCATTCTGCATTTTTTCATTAGTGTTTCACCCGAAACGGTCGCGCCAATGACCGACATTAACAGTTACTTAGCCTTCTGCCTAAAGCTGTTCTTAGTGTTTGGTTTTACCTTTGAAATCCCGATTGTTACCTTACTTCTTATTTTGATTGGGGTAGTTTCGACGCAACAATTAGTGGAAAAACGGCGTTTTATTGTGGTCGGTTGTTTCTTTATTGCCATGTTTGTCACACCACCCGATGCGATTTCCATGATCATGCTCGCGATCCCCATGTGGCTATTATTCGAAATAGGTTTGTTCTTTGGCAAAATGATTGAAAAACGTCGGGCAGCTTAAATACTGGCAGTAAATTTTAAGCAGACTTCGGTCTGCTTTTTTCATCAAACTTTTTCATTAGAGTGACTTATTTTCTTCACTGGACTGTCATTTAAATGTCAGCGCGCTGTCATATTTTTCACCTAAATTGAATTCAACTTTACAACAACCATATACTTGGGAAATATCATGACAGACTTTACGCCTCATCATGAAGATAACGTTTACGACAGCAATGATTCAGGCAATACTGAATTCAAAGATTTATTTAATAAAAACATTACCCGTCGTGATCTCATTACAAAATCCGCAGGTGGTGCTGTCGCTTTAACATTAGCAGCTACTTTAACAGGCTGTAATGATGATAATAGTAATTTAAATAATGGTAGTAACCCAACTACACCGGTTGAAGAAGCAAAAACACCAACATCTTTAAGCTTTAAAACTGTAGATAAAAATACATTAAATGCATTTACCGTTCCAGAAGGCTATCAAGCCCGAGTTTTATACGCCTTAGGTGATCCAATTACTGATGGTCTCCCAGAATGGAGTGACAATAACATTCCAGCAGGCCCAACATTTAGCATGCGTTCAGGTGACAACCATGATGGCATGACCTTTTTTGGGATGAATAAATCTAAAGGTAATTATGATGCCAAGGCATCTAATGAAGGGTTGTTGGTTTTAAACCATGAATACATCAACCAAGGTTATCTACATTCAGCAATCAATACGATTAAAGATGCTGTTCGTGCTGAAGATGAAGTGATTCGTGAAGTCAACTCACATGGTGTCTCAATCATTCATGTGGTTAAAGACCCTATCACGCAAGAAGTTAAAATTGATAAAACATCATTATTTAACCGTCGTATTACTGCAGCATCAAAAATTGAATTTTCAGGTCCAGCCAAAGGGCATGAACTACTCAAAAGTAAACTCAGCCCTGAAGGCTTATTTACCTTAGGTACGCATAATAACTGTGGTAATGGTTATACACCGTGGGGAACTTATTTAACCACTGAAGAAAACTTTGATGGTTATCTTGCACGTAATGCAAATGATGATCGTGATCCCCAAACTGAATATGCCCTGACACGCTATAAAATCAAAAAAGGTCAGTCTTCTCAATATAAATGGAATACCCCGCAAGCCAACTTGCTCACACAAGACATGTATGAACGTTGGAACTCATCGATCACTGCTGCAACGGCAGCACAAGATTTCCGTTATTCAGCCAACAGCTTTGGTTGGATTGTCGAAATTGATCCCTTTGATGGTCGCCAGCTCCCAGTAAAACGTACCGCATTAGGCCGTTTTGCACATGAAGACTGTCGTGCCAGCCGTGCCATTGAAGGACAGCAACTCGCATTTTATATGGGCGATGACTCAACTGGTGAATACATCTATAAGTATGTATCGAATGCCAAATGGGATACTAAAGATATCAATGGCGGCTATACTGCTGGAGATAAATACCTCAATAGCGGTAAGCTTTACGTCGCAAAATTTGACTTTAATGAAGCAACACAAAAAGCCACTGGTGAATGGATAGAACTCAATATTAGCGATGCCCGTATTGCCAGCTATGCTAATTATAAATTTGCAGATCAAGGCGATGTTCTAATTAATGCACGTTTAGCGGCCGATGCAGTTGGCGCAACTAAAATGGATCGTCCAGAATGGTGTGCGGTCAATCCGAAAAATGGCGAAGTTTATATTACTTTAACCAACAATTCGAACCGCGGTAAAACGTATGCTACCGATGCTGCTAACCCACGTAATTATTTCGATAACGATAGTGGTTCTACCAGCTTAAAAGGCAATATCAATGGTCATATTATTCGCTTACGTGAACACAATGATCAAACCTCGGCAATCAATTTCGTTTGGGATATCTTCCTGTTTGGTGCAGAGGCAGACTCTTTAGAGAATGTAAACTTATCTGGTCTCACCGATGCAAACGACTTCTCGAGTCCAGATGGGATGTGGTTTGATCCTCGTGGTGTACTTTGGGTACAAACCGATGATAGCTCCTATACTGATGAAACCAACTGTATGATGCTTGCTGCATTACCAGGTCAAATTGGCGATGGTCAAGTCACTACAGCACTTTCTGGTACAGCAACTCAGCAAACCCCTGCTGGTGCGGTTCTAAATGACACTAAACTGCGTCGCTTCCTGACAGGTCCAAGCGGTTGTGAAATTACTGGCGTAACCATGACTCCTGACTACAAAGCTATTTTTGTAAACGTACAACATCCAGGTGGCGTATGGCCTTCAAATCACCCGAGCAACCTAAACTCAAGTAAAGGAATAGGTACACGTCCACGTTCGGCAACCGTGGTCATTACCCGCATAGACGGTAAAGAAATTGCCGGTGAATCCTTAGAAAAAGTTGAAACACCTAAAACCTAATGAAATGAAAATAAAAAATGCCGACTTTACGTCGGCATTTTTTATGGACTCAAAGCAAAATCAAGCTGAATGATTTTCCCTTGAGTCTCACCTTGTTGCGATTTTTCTTGCCACAACCATGTCTGATTTTTCATTCTTAAAAAATTTGAACAACGTGTGCCATAAATTGGACTTTGAATAAAAGTAGAAGAGAGTAGCGCTTCCATTTCTAGACTAATCCCTGTTTGTGGCAGTAATTCAGCAATAATTTTACGTTCATCTTCTAAAATATCCCACACTGCAAATTCCAAGTCTGCTTCTGCTGTCGTGGTCTGTTGCAACATGGGTAAAAATTCTTGGGTAAAGCGCTTGCGTAGATGCTTGGTCTTTTCCCAGTGTTCGGTCATTAAACCATTAGAGACCACATATACCCCTTGAGCCAAGACTTGTGGCGCTTCACCTCGATTACTCATATAGACCGCTTGATGCTGGTCACCGACAAATAAATTAAAACCTGCATAATCACATTGTTGCTTTTCTAATGCTTGAGCAAATCTGATCGGGGTTAAATCTGATTCTAAAAAACGTTGAATCAAGTGCCCACGTGAAGTCGGATATTGTTTTTGATCGGTAGCATCTCGAAAGTTGGTCACTACAGCCCATCTGCCCGATTCAGTCACCCCCATCCATGTTCCACCTGACTGCAAATCTTGTCCGGCAATAATCGGGCTATTTTGCCAAGTTTTTAAACCACTGGTCGGACGCTGATAAAACTCATCACGATTTGAAATTAAGCATAACGGCGTATCCTGCAACACCTGCCAAGCTAAAGCTACAATACACATAGTCCGTGCTCATTATCTTTACACATTGAATGTACAACATTTTTCATCACATTCAGCTAAAATCTGTGCAAAACATAATGACAAGGAACAGGAATGCTGACCTATCCAAATATTGATCCAGTTGCCGTATCACTGGGACCCCTACAAGTACATTGGTATGGACTGATGTACTTATTGGCATTTTTATTTGCTTGGGGGCTTGCCACCTATAGAACCAAACAGCGTGATGGTTGGACACCCGATATGGTCTCTGACCTGATTTTCTATGGTGCTTTAGGGGTCGTCGTCGGTGGTCGTATAGGCTACGTGTTCTTTTATGGTTTTGAACAGTTTCTTGCCAATCCACTGTGGTTATTCCAAGTCTGGACCGGTGGCATGAGCTTCCATGGCGGCTTCTTGGGCGTGATGATTGCCATGCTGTTCTGGTGTAAAAAATATCAGATGACGTGGTTCCAAACCCTCGATTTTATTGCCCCTTGCGTACCCACAGGCTTAATGTTTGGTCGTATTGGTAACTTTATTGGTGGTGAGCTATATGGTCGCCAGGTCTCCGATCCAAACTTTGCGCTTGGGATGATTTTCCCGACCGATCCGCTGCAATTGGTTCGTCATCCATCGCAACTTTATCAAGCATTAGCAGAAGGTCTCATTCTGTTTATTGTGCTCTGGTGGTTCAGTTCAAAACCACGCCCACGTATGGCGGTTTCAGCTCTGTTCTTGATTGGCTACGGTATTGCACGCTTTGTGGTGGAATTTTTCCGCGAACCAGATCATGGACAACTGTTTATTGGCTGGATGAGTAAAGGTCAATTCCTCACTGTACCAATGATTTTGATTGGTCTATGGATGATGTGGTATGCCTACCAAAAGAAAATTTATGATTGGGGCCCATTAAAAAATAGCTAACTTAAAAAAATGCTCTGATCTAAAGCGATAAGCCATATATTCCACACTAAATGAAGGAGACCATAGAGTCTCCTTTTTCTTTATCACTCATCCCGCTCCGCTTCATTGAAGATGAGCTGCCAATGTGCTGAAGCCGTGCTTCACTTTGGTTCATATGCTAAAGTACTTACAGTTCTCATCTCGTTACCCAAAGCCTATGCTCGAATTTTGGTTTAATCCTCAAGTGTCAACTCTCCGTAAGCTCATGATTTTTATTGTCATCACGATTGCCACAGGCGTGCTTTATTGGATGGAACCACTCAAACTTGATGCAATACTCATGTTCTTGGGTACAGGCATCATTTTTCTGATTTGTCGTTATTGCAAAATTCATTTTGCCGCTCAAAATCCAACAGGTTTGTTATATCGACTGTTGACGTGGATTCCGATTGCGCTATTAATGTCACTCATTTTTATGCATATGCAAGATGGGGAAATTTTAATTCCCGGTGCACAAGGGATTGGCTTTATGGCTTTAGCCATTTGTTTATTCTCGCCCTTATCGTTACTCAATAAAAATAACATTGCAGATGAGCAGAAATAATGTTGCAGTTTTGGTATTCGGACAGATGTACTCGTCAAATTAAACTGATGGTGTGTATTACCACCTGTGTCATGATTTATCTCTGTTCCACCGTGCAACAACTCTCCGCTATGTTTAGCGGAATCAGCCTGATGATTGGCATGGGCATCCATCTACTCAGAGCTTTAAGCTTAAAAATCGCAGCAGATAACCCTTATAAAAATGGCTTTACTCTTCTATTTTGGGTGATGCCATTCACTGCATTGATAACTTTAATGGCAGCATTGCCTACCGAACATAAAATTATGCTGACCCTACAAACCATTGGGTTTACAGCCATTGGTTTATTTATCTTATCGACCTTTCCGAATCGAAAATTTGATCAAAGCTAACCATAGATCACTCAAGTTTTTTGTCTTTTCCTCTCGGATTTATCAATTCATTTTTTATAAAATTTTCGAACGAAATAGTGTCTAGCCCTAAAAGCTCAATTAGACTGAGCCAAAAGCTGAGCGCGAACTTGCATGAGTGCAAAGCCGAGCAGATTTAATCCTTTCCACTTCTCTGGATTTTGAATATCTACATGATCTTGCGCCATACCCACACCCCAAATCGAATCAACTGGCGATGCTTCAACCAGAATATGATCATGCGTGGCAATTAAGAAATCTTTTAATTCAGGATGTTGAGAAAATTTAGCAAGGTTTTCTTGCAACACAATGTTAAATCGTTTTTCTTTCCATACCTGTTCATCATAGTTTTGTACTTTTCGACCCAACTGCTTTGCTTCATTCGGAAGTTTGACTTTTAAGATTTGATCAAATATCTCATCATCATGAAATAACTTTGCTTTTTGCGCCATCATATAATGCTCAGCGGTGAGATATTTAATCCCATCCAATTCAAATTGCGCTGGAAACCACTGACTAAAACAACTTTTATCAACAATATGAGCTTGCTTTGGAGTATGCCCCCAAAAATATAAATATTTAAACTGACCACCTTGCTGTGTTTTTTGTATTAAATGATTTAAAAAAAATTCATTATTCATAATTTATCTCTAATTATTATCTATTTAAAAAAATAATCTAAAATAAAAAAAGACCGCTAAAAGCGGTCTTTTTTTGAATCATCTATGATGATTAAGCAGCTAATGCGCTTTTCGCTTTTTCAGCGATAGCAGCAAATGCAACTGCATCATGCATAGCGATGTCAGCAAGTACGCGACGGTCGATGATTACTTGCGCTTTTTTCAAGCCAGCAATCATACGGCTGTACGACAAACCGTTTAAACGCGCACCAGCATTGATACGAGCAATCCACAAAGCGCGGAATTGACGTTTCTTCTGACGACGGTCACGGTAAGCATATTGACCAGCTTTGATTACTGCTTGGAACGCTACGCGATATACGCGTGAACGAGCGCCGTAGTAACCTTTAGCACGAGCAAGAATTCTTTTATGACGGCGATGAGCCTGTACACCACGTTTTACACGAGCCATTTATAATCTCCTTAGATGTATGGGCACATACGACGAACTGAAGCAACGTCACTCACGTGAACCATTACACAGCCGCGCAACTGACGAATACGCTTAGCAGATTTTTTGGTCAAAATGTGGCGTTTGAACGCTTGTTTACGCTTAAAACCGTTAGCAGTCGCTTTAAAGCGTTTAGCTGCACCACGGCGAGTTTTCATCTTAGGCATAACAACCTCTTTTGAACACCTGTTCGGAACGTCTGCACCATTGCAAAAACGACCTGCAGGTAAGGGAGCCAGTATTCTAAAGCATCTTTGCTTAAAACAAAAGCAAAGATGCTTAAATATACCGATTGATTATCTGCTGGGCTTAGTCTTATTTTGAATATAAAAAGTGCTATATTTTTATTAAAAACCCACTATTTGTCCTTATAATTATCACAACATAAGAATACTGGACCCATATGAACCCTGCACCGGATGCTTTTGCAGCACTGCGTTATCGCGATTTTTCTATCGTCACGATGAACCAGTTCTGTCTAACGATCGCTATTTTAATTCAAGAAATTATTGTCGCCTATTCACTTTATCAAATTACCAAAGATCCTTTGACCTTGGGTCTGATTGGTTTAGCCGAAGCAATTCCATTTATTGCTTTGTCTTTATGGGGTGGTTATTTTGCCGACCGCTTTAACAAACAGACCATCATGAAAATCTGTTTGTTCTTTGCAGTCCCCTTACCTTTGGTTTTATGGTGGCTGTTTCATCGCTATGGATTAGGTCATATCACAGTCAATACACTGTCTTGGGGAATTTATACCGTCATTTTTGGCTTAGGCACAATTCGTGGTTTTTATAATCCATCCGCAACCTCGCTTAAGCCGTTCCTGATTCCACGTGAGCTATATGCCAATGGCGCAACATGGACCACCATTGGTTGGCAAAGTGGCGTGATTATTGGTCCAATGCTGGGTGGCTTTATGCTAGCCTTTTTAGGTCGTGAAAGCAGTTTACTCACTGTGGCTGTATTACTGGCCATCTGTTTTATACTAATTAACTTATTGCAAAAACGCAGTTTCCCCAAAATTGAAACGGACAACTTAATCGAAAGTTTAGGTGATGGTTTTCGTTTTATCTGGAAAACTAAAATTGTGCTGTGGGCGATTTCTCTGGATTTGGTTTCTGTACTGTTTGGCGGTGTGATTGCACTGCTGCCTATTTTTGCTGAAGATATTTTAAAAGTTGGCCCTGAAGGTTTAGGTTATTTACGTGCAGCACCTTCTATTGGTGCGCTCATTACCATGATTGCCTTAACCAAGTTGCCCCCTACACAAAATGCTTGGCGCAATATGCTGCTTGCAGTCGCAGGGTTTGGCCTATTCACGCTGTTGTTTGCTTTTTCAAATAACATCTGGCTATCACTGTTCGCTTTAGCTATGACTGGGGCTTGTGACAGTATTTCAGTGGTCGTGCGACAAACCATTCTACAAATTTATCCGCCTGAAAATATGCGTGGACGCGTAGCCGCGGTAAATGGCATGTTTGTTTCCAGCAGCAATGAACTGGGTGCTTTTGAATCTGGCTTAGCAGCAAAATACATGGGAACCATCATGGCAACGGTATTTGGCGGCTGCATGACCATGGCTGTGGTGACTATAAGCTGGATCAAAACCAAAGATTTATTTGGTGTAGATATTAGTCAAGGCAATGATCAGAGACATTAATTTATTTTTTAGACTTGCGAGTATTTTCAATTCAGGAAATACTGCGCACTCACAATGCTCCGCTACCGCTGCCATCTCTGATTTGATTAAAGAAATAATATTTATGAAACAAATCCTGTGTTTTTCTCTACTCATCAGCTTACCGTTAAGTGCTGCTTATAGTGCTGAACCTAAAGCCACACAACAACTTTCCGTTCAGAAAAGCGCAGCCCTTCCCGCGCACTTGACTACACGCATTCAGTGGAACAAATTTCCGCGCCCGCAGTATAAAAATGAAGATTTAAAAGATCAAAATCGAAGTGCCATTATTCGTATCTATGCCGATGAAACGGGCAATATTGCCGAAGCTCGGGTACAAGAAAGTACCGGTTTAACGCATTTAGATAATCTTTTAGTGCAAGCGGTTCGTGAAGCACATGTAAAACCGCATGTTGAAAAGGATACTGCAACACCAGTGATTGGCTACCAAACCTTCAGTTTAAAATTAAGCCCAGATGAAGACAGAGAAGTTTGCCAGTATCAATTTGATTCTAAAAATTGGCAGGCTCAACAGCAAAATAAAAAAACAGCCTTTTCATATCGTAGCCAACCCACTTTAGAACTCGATTCTGAGCAGTTAAATGAACATAACCGCGCGGTAAAATTCAACTTTAAAGTGAATAAACACGGTGATGTAAAGAAAGTCAAAGTGAAAAAAGGTTCGGGTATTTATGCGGTAGACCAAGCGGTTGTTCAAGCCGTTTCACAGAGCCAAATTTCTGTGAAGCGCACAGCCAGCACATTATGGCTATATAAAAAATCAAGTTTCAAAGATGAAATCAAATTTGATCTCAATCAATGTCCAGAATAAAAAGTATAAAAGAGATGCACATGCATCTCTTTTTTAAAACATGGAAAAAGCCCAATAGATAAAGACATAACGCCCTACTTTCGCAAGGCTCACCATCAATAAAAACCTTACAAAGTTTTCTTTGAGCAAACCTGCAATTAGGGTAATCGGATCGCCAATCATCGGCACCCAACTGAGCAGCAATGACCAGTAGCCATACTTTTGATATAGGGTCTGTGCTTTCAACATTTTAGCTTCAGAAACAGGGAACCACTTTTGATCTTTATAATGTTCAATTTTAAAACCGAGCCACCAATTCACACAAGAACCCAGAGTATTTCCTAAGCTGGCAACAAACAGTAGCGCAATGACCGAATGACTGCCTTCAGCAAATAATGCCAATAAAACGGCTTCGGACTGCAATGGTAATAAAGTTGCTGCACCAAAAGCCGAAATAAACAATAAAACATAAGACCACATGCGGCAAATACAGGGTTAAAGCCCAAGCTTTTTCTTGGTTGTCTTATATTCATAGACAGACCAAGCAATAAATAACACCATGACCAATCCACGCGCTAAATTATAACGTCGTGCAATCACACCAAAAACTTCACCCGATGCCGATGGTGCACTCGCTTTTAGCATTTCCGCCAAGGATTGCATATGAATTATTTCAGCAATATAAAGCAACAAACAACATGCAATACCAAAGATAATCGCCCAATAAATCTTCGCATTGGTTTCAATAATACGTGTTAAATTTAAGAAAAAATCTTTCATCATCATGTCATCCAATAAAAAACCACCGCAATGGGTGGTTTATTTCTGCGAAATTTAAGCGGTGTAATCCCGAGATCTTAGCACAAAAACATGCGCTATTTTTTGCAATCAAGTTACCACTTTAAGCGCTAATGCACGTTGCACTGCGGGACGTGCGGTTAAACGTTCAATATATTCTTTTACATATGGATAATCGTCTAACTGAATCTGCTGCCATTCATAACGTAATATCCACGGCAGAATGGCCATATCGGCAATGGAATATTCACCTGCCACATACTTTTGACCGATTAACTGTTTATTCAACACGCCATAAAGCCGTTTAGTTTCATTCACATAACGATCTATCGCATACGGAATTTTTTCAGGTGCAAATTTATTAAAATGATGATTCTGACCCAGCATCGGACCTAAACCGCCCATTTGCCACATCAACCATTGCTCTACTTCAACACGTTGCTGTTCATCTGTTGGGTAGTACAAGCCTGTTTTACGTCCCAAATATTGTAAAATTGCGCCTGACTCAAACACTGAAATCGCTTCGCCACGAGGACCATCTTGATCCACAATGGCTGGAATTTTATTATTGGGAGAAATACGTAAAAAGTCGGGTTGAAACTGATCATTTTCCAAAATATTAATGGGGAAAATTTGATAATCCAATTCCATTTCTTCTAATGCTATTGTAATTTTATGACCATTGGGTGTACCCCAATAATAGAGATCAATCATGTTATCTACCTTCCACCTTTCTCATTTTTTTACATCACATTATTGAGATTTACACCTAGTTATAGCATGTTTTATGGCAACAAACAGTAGAACTTCATATAGCAAATCCCCTGATTGAACACAAAATTTTGCAAGCAATTATCAAATGAAAATTTTTTACTTTTTTTTAAATTTTATTGTTGAAATCTACAAAAGCAATCCTATATTTAAGATACAGCAATGATCTTTGAAGGAAATTGCTGAAGATGCTGCAAATGCAGCAATCAAAAACTTGTTTATAAAACTTTGCTAATTTCAGGAGGTTCTATCAATGAGCAACTTCAGTCTTAGTCCATTATTCCGTCGTAGCATTGGTTTTGACCGACTCAATGACTTATTCGATTATGCAATGCAAAGCGATACACCGAATTATCCGCTCTATAATATTGAAAAAACTGGTGACAATAACTATCGTATAGTCGTTGCAACTGCTGGATTTAATCAAGATCAACTTGAGATTCATCTTGAAAATCAAGTACTCACAATCACGGGTAAATCGGTTGAAGAAAAATTGGATACCAGCGTTGAATTTTTGCATAAAGGCATTGCCGATCGTTCATTTAAACTGTCTTTACGCTTAGATGAACATATTGAGGTACAACGAGCTGACTATGAAAATGGTTTACTGAAAATAGACTTGCAGCGTATTATTCCTGAAGGAAAATTACCGCGGCATATTCCAATTGGCCAAAAAGCAACACAACGGCTTGCCTCATCCGAAGCGAAATAAGCTAAAAAAAGACCAGTCATCGACTGGTCTTTTTTTAGCTTCCGATATCAATCCCATTAAAAAACAGACATAAAAAAGCACTGCATATGCAGTGCTTTTTTGATCAATGAGTGCTTACTTTTTACGTTTCGGTCCAAGTAGCATACCCATTTGACGACCTTCCATTTTTGGTGCTTGTTCGACTGTACCGTATTCAATTACATCTGCTTCAACTTTTTGTAATTGAGCAAGACCTAATTGTTGGTGAGCCATTTCACGACCACGGAAGCGCAAGGTGATTTTTACCTTGTTGCCTTCTTCAAGGAACTTGATAATTGCACGTAATTTTACGTTGTAATCACCAACATCAGTCGCAGGGCGGAGCTTGATTTCTTTCACCTGTACTTGATGCTGTTTTTTCTTCGCTTCTTTTTGCTTTTGCTTAAGATCAAACAAATGCTTGTTAAAGTCCATGATTTTACAAACTGGTGGCTCTGCATTTGCAACAATCTCAACCAAGTCAAGATCAACGCTTTCAGCAGCACGTAAGGCATCAGCCAAGCTTACGATGCCTTTTTGTTCGCCATTTTCGTCTACAAGACGGACTTCTTTTGCACGAATTTCATCATTCAAAGCAGGACGGTTTGATTTATTACCGCCCTGTTGATTACGGTCAGGCTGTTTAATCGCTGTTACTCCACAATGTACCGGCCGCGTTCGGCTACGGCTGCTTTCACTAAGTCAACGAAGGCATCGATTGACATAGTACCTAAATTTGTTCCTGAGCGGGTACGTACGTTGACTGTACCTTCCTCTACTTCTCGGTCCCCAAGAACCAATAAATAAGGAATACGCTCTAAAGTGCGTTCACGAATCTTAAAGCCGATTTTTTCATTTCTCAAGTCTGAAATCGCGCGGATACCGCTTTCTTTAAGTTTTGCGACGACTGACTCACATGCCTCAGCTTGTGAATCTGTAATATTCATTACACACGCTTGTACTGGCGCTAACCAAGGTGGCATGAAGCCAGCGTAGTGTTCAATTAGTATACCAATAAATCGTTCGAAACTGCCAAGAATTGCACGATGCAACATAACAGGTTGATCACGATCATTATCTTCAGTCACATAAGATGCGTCTAAACGCTCTGGTAAATTGAAGTCACACTGAATAGTACCACATTGCCATACACGACCTAAGCAGTCTTTCAATGAGAATTCAATTTTTGGACCGTAGAATGCACCCTCACCCGGTTGTAAATCCCAAGCCAGACCTGCTGCATCTAAAGCATCTGCCAAAGATTTTTCAGCCATGTCCCAAAGTTTATCATCGCCAACACGTTTTTCTGGACGTGTTGATAATTTCATTTGCACTTCTTCAAAGCCAAAATCTTTATACACATCTAAAGTGAGCTTAATGAAATCAGCAACTTCCTTACCAATCTGTTCAGTGGTACAGAAAATATGCGCATCATCTTGCGTAAAGCCACGCACACGCATAATGCCGTGTAATGAACCCGATGGTTCGTTACGGTGACATGAACCAAACTCAGCCAAACGAATAGGCAAATCACGGTAAGATTTTAAACCTTGGTTAAAGACTTGCACGTGACATGGGCAGTTCATTGGTTTTACCGCATAGTTGCGGTTTTCCGAATGCGTGGTAAACATGTTGTCTGCATAGTTTGCAGCATGCCCTGATTTTTCCCAAAGAGTGAAATCAACCACTTGCGGTGTACGAATTTCTTGATAACCATTGTCTTGTTGAACTTTACGCATGTATTGTTCAAGCACTTGGTAAATGGTCCAGCCATTCGGATGCCAGAACACCATACCCGGTGCTTCTTCTTGCATATGGAATAAGTCTAAAGCTTTACCAATTTTACGGTGATCGCGTTTTTCCGCTTCTTCAATACGTTTGATATACGCCGCAAGTTGTTTCTTGTCTGACCAAGCTGTACCGTAAATACGCTGTAATTGTTCATTCTTCGCATCGCCGCGCCAGTAAGCACCAGAGATTTTAGTCAGCTTGAATGATTTTAAAAATTTAGTGTTTGGTACGTGCGGACCACGGCACATATCCAAATAATCTTGATGGTAGTACAAGCCCATTTGTGTTTCTTCAGGCATGTCTGCGATCAAGCGTAATTTGTATTCTTCACCACGTGCGGTGAATTCTGCAATCACTTCATCACGCGGTGTCATTTTTTTCACGACATCATAATCTTGATCGATGAGCTTTTTCATGCGCTCTTCAATCGCGGCCATGTCATCTAAAGTGAATGGACGTGGCATCCAGATGTCATAGTAGAAACCTTCTTCAATGACTGGACCAATGACCATTTTTGCTTCTGGGAACAATTGTTTAACAGCATGACCAACCAAGTGCGCGCAAGAGTGACGAATAATCTCTACACCTTCTTCGTCTTTCGGTGTAATGATTTGTATGGTTGCATCTTCAGTAATCAAGTCTGATGCATCGACTAGACGATCGTTTACACGACCTGCTACTGTATTTTTCGCAAGACCAGGACCAATGCTTAACGCAACGTCCATCACAGATACGGCTTGATCAAATTGTTTTTGATCGCCATTTGGCAAAGTGATAATTGGCATATATAAAAAATCCTTAAGGAGTGATGCCCCGTACCATGGGGCATATCACCGCGAGATTATGATCGAGGAGAACCTCAAAAGATAAAAACGGTGGATAAATAAAAATCGATTAGAATTTTACACGTCTTAACCCTTCGATTAAACCTTTTCGCGGGAAAAAACTCGATCTGCGATAGATTTGTCATTTTTTGCCTAGTCACTGCTGCCTAAAACAACGGCAATCCTGCTTAAAACTGATTTTTTATTTGGGTCTTACAATTGCACCAAACGAATTACCAGCCCGACGGTGCGAATTTATATAGGTGATTGCACTATTTTTGTCAGTCAAACACATGTCTAGGTTGAAAAATTTGAGATGAAGATTCGTTAACCTCCCGACCAATCGCTTCATATTTTATTCGCCTATTATATTTTTATTATTATTCCTCGGCGGATCTCACTTTAATTTCCTGATTAGAGTAAAATAACTAAAAAAGCAAAGATGGGAACCCGTGCGTTCAAAAAGACCAAGTCTAATAAAATAATTTTATTAATATTCAACAATTTATAAGTTTACAAAAAACACTCGACTAAAGCCTAAATGCAAGACACTTTAGAAGTGCATATCTTTTCAGCAGGGTTTTAAAATAAATATAGAATGGAGTTTAAAAATGGTTAGCGCATACGATGAATTACCGCGTACTCCCGCAAACTTTGTAGCGTTGTCACCGCTACGCTATCTTGATCGTGCGGCATATATCTATCCAAATCAACATGCGATTATTTATGGTCAGCGTCGTATTACTTGGCGTGAAACATATAATCGTTGCCGCCAGTTTGCTAGCCAACTCCAAAAACTCGGTATTGGTAAAAATGATACCGTTTCTACACTGCTTCCCAACATTCCTGCCATGATTGAAGCGCACTTTGCTGTTCCTATGGCGGGTGCTGTACTCAATACCTTAAATACACGTTTAGATGCCAAAACTTTAGCTTTCATGCTGGAACATGCGGAAACTAAAGTGTTATTGGTCGACCCTGAATTTGCAGCAGTTGCCACAGAAGCACTTGCATTGGTTCCGCAGGACATCTATGTGATTGATGTCGATGATGCTGAATATGAGTATGGATTTTCGACCCCGATTGGTCAAATTGAATATGAAGACTGGCTAACTGACGGCGACGAAAATTTTGAATGGCATTTACCTCAAGATGAATGGGATGCAATCAGTTTAAGTTACACCTCTGGAACCACAGGCAATCCTAAAGGCGTGGTTTACCATCACCGTGGTGCTTACATCAACGCAGCCAGTAATATCATTGCTTGCGGTATGACACCTCGCGCAACCTATTTATGGACCCTTCCGCTATTCCACTGTAATGGCTGGTGCTTTGCATGGACCATGGCAGCCAACGGTGGCACCAATGTCTGTTTACGTAAAGTCGATGCGGAGCTGATTTTCAAATTAATTGCTGAACACAAAGTCAATTATTTCTGCGGTGCGCCTATTGTTTTATCTATGCTCATTAACACCCCAGAAGATAAAAAAACGGCCTTTGACCACCGTGTCGAGGTCATGGTTGCAGGAGCGGCACCACCTGCAACCACCATTGAAGGCATGCGTAATATTGGTATTAATGTGACTCACGTTTATGGTTTAACTGAAACCTACGGTCCTTCTGCACTTTGCGCCTCACAGGCAGGCTGGAGTGATTTGTCCATTCAAGAACAAGCGCAACTCCATTCACGTCAAGGTGTCCCTTATCCGCTGCAAGACAGTATGAAAGTACTTGATCCTGAAACCATGCAGGAAGTACCTCATGATGGACAAAGCATGGGCGAGATTATGTTCCGTGGCAACATTGTGATGAAAGGCTATTTAAAGAACCCCGAAGCAACAGCCGAAGCCTTTGCAGGTGGATGGTTCCATACCGGTGATCTTGCTGTTTGCCAACCCGATGGTTATGCCAAAATTACCGATCGTTCCAAAGACGTGATTATTTCAGGAGGCGAAAATATTTCGTCACTTGAAGTCGAAGAAATATTATATAAACATCCTGCCGTACTCACTGTGGCCGTGGTTGCCAAACCTGATCCGCGCTGGCAAGAAGTTCCATGTGCCTTTGTAGAACTTAAAAACGGTAAAACAGCAACTCCTGAAGAACTGGTTGAATTCTGCAAGCAGCATTTAGCACGTTTTAAAGTACCGAAAGATATTATCATTACCGAAATTCCCAAAACCTCGACAGGGAAACTACAAAAATTCATCTTACGTGATTGGGCAAAAGAGCGCGCTGTCAGTGAATTTAATTAATTCTCTATAACCTTCAGCACATAAAAACGGTTTTTAGCGATAAAAAAAGCGGCTCACAAGAGCCGCTTTTTTACTTTAAAGATAAACAAATTAATTGTCTGAAATTAAAGCCACTTGTTGAATGTAATTAAATAATTTGAGCTTCGAAGCCGCCAATTCATCTTCCGGCAATTGTTTTGCAATATCACGATGAATACGCAAAATATGCTGACGAATTGGATGATGCTCTGCCGCATTATGCGCTTTCATAAATTCCTTAATCACAGGATCACCCTGAGCAATCATGCGATCTACCCAACGGTTCAATTGTGCTGTTTTTTTCGCACCTTGCTGTGGCGTTAAATAAGATAAAATCACGGTTTCATCTTCATTACGCAACAATTTACCAATACGTAAAAATTGGCGACGACGTGCTTCATGTGAAGTAATACTACGCACATCTAACAAAGCATCAATTAAACGCTCTTCCACTGGAAGTTTCTGAATTTGTTTAAGGCTCAATTCAGCCAATTGTTCACCTAAAGCAGCCATACGTTGCACTGCTTTTTTTTGTTCGGTTTTGCTTGCACGCCCTTCTAAAGTGTCAAAGTCATCTTCAGTAAAACGCTGTTGCGGTCGACGTGCCACGATTAATCTGCCTCGTAAAATTTTGCTGCAAATAATGCCTGAATTTCAGATAAAGCTTGTTCTTCATCTGCACCATCAAGCACTAAACGTAAAGTTGTGCCCTTGCCTGCACCAAGCATGAGCAAGGACATAATATTTTTTGCATCAACCAATTTATCACCTTTACCAATTTGAATCGATGAACGAAATTTGGTGGTGACTTCGATTAGCTTTCCAGACGCACGCGCATGTAAACCTAGTTTATTAATTACGTCAACAGTTGTGTCAATCATGACCAGTGCTTCATTTCCCTGTGTAAGACCTGAATAGACCATTTTTCCTCAAGGGCTTTTTTAAGTCTATCCACGATATATACTGAACGGTGCTGCCCCCCCGTACACCCAATGGACACTGTCATATAGTGACGGTGACCTTCGGCAAAGGCAGGCAACCACTTATCTAAAAAATGGTAAATATCTTGGAACATCTCATTGGTTTGTTCACTTTGTAGCAAAAATTGTTGTACAGGCAAGTCTAAACCTGAATATTTTCGCAATTCCAAATCCCAATGTGGATTAGGCAAATGACGTACGTCAAACACATAATCAGCATCAAGTGGAATACCGTGTTTATAACCAAAAGATTGTAAAATTAAAATTAAGTTATCCGATTGCCCAAGTTTGGACAATAAAGTGTGCTTTAAATCATGCACACTTTTATCGGTGGTATCAATATGTACTGTTGAACGTAATTGTATCGGAAGTAATAATGTTTTTTCTTCCTGAATACATTCAGTCAAACTTTTAAAACGACTGGCCAAAGGATGTGGGCGACGTGATGCACTAAAACGAGAAATCAATTCTTGGTCTTGCGTGGTCAAATAAATAATATCAACCGAACCATGTTTCTGCAATTGTTCAAAAACATGGTCAAATTCTTGCAAATCTGCGCGAGTACTACGGACATCCACCCCTAAAGCCAATTGCTCTAGATTATTTTCACGATCCAGCTTAGCCACAATTTCAGGCAGCAAGGCCAAAGGTAAATTATCAATACAGTAGTAACCTAAATCCTCAAGCACCTGCAAGGCAGATGATTTCCCTGATCCAGATTGTCCTGTAACGATTAAAATACGCTTCATGGCAAGGCTGTCCTTTAGCTTATGCTGTTTGCTTAAAACTATACCGTTTGTTTAACTTGCAAGTTATCAATCAGTCGAGTAGTCCCTAATTTAGCTGCAACAAATAGAATAACATTCTGATTAAATGCTTCTATTTTTTGCAATTCAGGTGTACGTGCTTCCACATAATCCACAATAAAACCAGCTTGTGTCAACGTATGCTTAATATTTTCTAACACTTCTACAAGACTAACACCATTGTGAAGTTCTTGTTCAGCCGCTTTTAAGCTTTGGAAAATGGTCGGTGCTATTTTACGCTGTTCTTCAGTTAGATAGCCATTACGCGAACTGAGTGCCAAACCATCTTCTGCACGCGTAATCGGCACACCAATCACTTCTAAAGGAATATTCAAATCACGTACAAACTGACGAATCACCGCCAGTTGCTGATAATCCTTTTGCCCAAAGAAAGCAAAATTCGGCTGCACAATATTAAACAATTTCGTGACAACCACCGCCACACCATCAAAGTGACCCGGACGCTGTAAACCACATAAATCATTGGTAATATCAGACACGCTAATATTGGTGAAACGTGGTTTGTTGCCGTACATTTGCTCAACGCTTGGCGCAAAAACAATGTCACAACCAACATCGGCTAACAAATGACTATCATGCTCTAAAGTACGCGGATAATTTTCAAAATCTTCATTTGGGCCAAACTGGATGGGATTGACAAAGATACTGACCACCACGACATCACATAACTTACGTGCTTCACGCACCAAATTTAAATGACCTTCGTGTAAATTCCCCATGGTCGGAACAAAACCAATAATTTTTCGCGCTGATCGAGCTGGACTCAGTGAAGCCGATAATCCTTGAATTGTGGTTTCTGTTTTCATGTTTACAGCTCGACTTGAAAAGTTTGTTCTTTAGCAGGGAAAGAGCTATCTAGCACCGCAGCATGGTAGGCTTTAAAAGCATCCAAAATTGCAGTTTCTCCCGCTTGTTCTTTCATAAAGTTACGCACAAATTTAGCCACGCGACCAAAGGTCAAGCCAAGCATATCTTGAACAACCAGTACTTGACCATCCGTATCCACACCTGCCCCAATACCAATCACGGGAACATGAGGGAACAATTCACTAATTTCTTTGCCTAATTGTGCAGGCACACATTCTAATAATAATAAAGCAGCACCGGCTTCAACCACCGCTTTACAATCGGCAATCAAATGATCCGCGGCTTCACGGGTGCGTGCTTGTAATTTATAACCACCAAAGACATGCACTGATTGTGGGGTTAAACCTAAGTGTACACAGACTGGAATACCATTTCGGGTCAAAACAGTGACGATTTCACTTAACCATGCACCGCCTTCCATTTTGACCATTTGCGCACCCGCTTGCATCACAGTTTTTGAACTGTTTAAAGCATCATTTAAAGTGGCATAGCTCATAAATGGCAAGTCAGTCATAATAAAAGCATGCTGATTACCACGGCGTACTGCTGCTGTATGGTAAGCCATATCTTCTACAGTAACAGGCAACGTTGAATCACGTCCCTGAATCGCCATCCCCAAAGAATCGCCAATTAAAATAGTGTCAACTTCTGCAAGTTCCATTGCTTTTGCCATACTGGCATCGTAGCAAGTCAAACAAGAAAATTTGCGGCCATTGGTTTTAAATTGTCTTAAGTCGCTGAGACTAATCATCAAGATGTTCCTCTAACACGTTCCAAGAACATGTCTAAATTAAATATTTGACCAAGAGTCATCATCCAAAACAGCAACTGTCGGATGTTGTACCACGGGTAAATCTTTTAATCGTTGTGCTTTAATTTCTATATTTGCATCTAAGTCTAGCAAAGGTATCACCACAAAATCACGCTCAAACAGTCCAACATGTGGCACCGTTAAACGCGCATTGTGTATGTGTTGCTGACCATAAACCAATAAGTCTAAATCTAAAGTCCGTTCACCCCAATGGCGCAAACGTACTCGACCAGACTCTTGTTCAAAACTTTGCAATTGATCTAATAAAGCCAAAGGGGCTAAATCGGTTTGCAACTGCACCACCGCATTTAAATAATTCGGTTGGTCTTGTGGTCCCATCGGTGGGCTTTGATATAACTTCGATGTTTTCACTGTTCCAAGTGTCGCCAGTTTTTGCACAGCTTCAATTAAAATTTGCCGTGAATCACCCAAGTTACTACCTAAGCCAATATAGGTTACAGTGGTCATTGTGTCGGTCCAAAAACCACTTGATTTAAATCACGTTTAACCCGTTTACGTTTTAAAATCGGGTGATCTGCGCGAATCTCAGAACCACCTGAAGTCACCATTTGAACAGGTCTTTCAGGTCGACTTCTATCCTTACGTTCACGCTCACGACGACTGCGTGGTGCCGTCTCTTGAACCAAAGGTTCAATCTCAACAGACACCGATTTAGGCTCAACCACATCATCTGTTTGCGCTTTACGACGGCTTTTTGCACGTTGGCGGTTGTATTGACTAATTGCACGTTCTTTTTCATCGGTGCTCATCAGCTGATACGAATCCCACCACGTTCCCATACCTTGTGTGCTGTGATCACCAGACTTCTCACGCAGCAACAGAAAGTCAAATCCAGCACGGAAACGTGCATGGGTAGACAAGGCTTGAATTTGCTGTGGTTTAGGGCTAAGCAAACGGGTTTGCATTTCCCAAACTTCACGAATAAAGGTTTCGGCAAAACGTGGAATAATGGTTCGCGTGGCTTGACGTTTTAAAACATCTAGACCCGCTTGTGCGCGTGCTTCCGCAGCAACCATCCCTTTATTTAAATAAAATTCACAACGCTCTAAAAAAGGTTTCCATAACAAAACGGCATAGAAAAATGCAGGATTGATGGTTTTACCAATTTGAATACGTTGATCGGTATTGATGGCCGCACGTTCAATAAATGTCGAAATCTCTGGGTCGATGTCTGCAAAGAGCTGACGCCAAATATCAAAATCGATCAGCATCGGCAGCACACGATTCAAATGCCCCATGGTGAATAATTTCTGCGATTCGTCATATAAACGATGCGGAGAAATATCACGCAACAACTGGGTCATTTCAGGGGTAAAAACCTCTAAAATGTCAGGTGCAATACTAAAATTCAATTTTGCTGCAAAGCGTAAAGTACGCAGCATACGGACGGGATCTTCTTCAAACCGTAAAGTTGGATCGCCCAATAAGCGTAAAGTTTTATTTTTTATGTCATCAATGGCATGACAAAAATCGAGCACAATGCCTTTACGCGGTTGATAATACATCGCGTTAATCGAAAAATCACGGCGAGCAAAATCTTGCTCAATCGTGCCCCAATTATTATCCCGTAAAATCATGCCTGAAGCAGAAGTTACCGCTTTTTTCGGTGGCGCACGAAAAGTCGCAACTTCGACCAGTTCTCGACCGGAATAAACATGAGCGAGCTCAAAACGTCGTCCAATAATACGACAACGTCGTCCGAAAACTTCTTTCACTTGAGCAGGTGTCGCATTGGTGACGGCATCAAAATCTTTAGGATTTAGACCCAACATTAAGTCACGAACACCACCACCAACGATATACGCTTCAAAGCCTGCCTTGGTTAAGGCATCGATAACATCTAGGATGTAAGAAGGTAATTGAGCGGTTGATAAACCACATTTTGACGCGTGCAAAGTTTGCAAAAGACGCTGTCTCCTACGTCTGAACGTAAAATATCTAAGATGACGCTAATCATATATCTAACACAATCAAAGGGCAATTTGATTATCTCAATGCTGGATATATTGTTCACCCCGTCTTAGTCGCTTAAAGCATAAATTACAGCGCTAATCGGTCTTTATTCTTGGCAAATAAAGCAGGCCCAATGCCTTTCACCTGCTGCAATTCCTCAATGTTTTTAAATTTTCCATTTTTTTGACGATAGGCAATAATCGCTTCTGCTTTTTTTAACCCAATGCCAGATAATTCTTGTAATTGCGCTAAAGTGGCTTGATTTAAACTTATTTTAGCCGCGCTGGATGGTTGTAAAGCAGGCTTGGCCAAATAATGATTCTTGCTTGTGGAGACGCGTGGAATTTTTAAACGTGCATCTTGGGCGTCTTGTTCAGCCTTCCATTTTAAATATTGTTGGTCAAATTGTTGCGCATAAAGAGTCGATCCACCCAACAATGACATGAATATACACAAATGAAAAATGCGCTGAAGCAGCTGTTTTATTTTTTTCATTGGACACCTATTATTTTAATTGTTGTTTCGCTTGCTCCCACAATTGATCCATTTCTTCTAAAGAGAGCTCTTCAATTTTTTGCTGTTGTTGCCGAGCCTGATCTTCAATGAAAGCAAAACGTGTTCTAAATTTATGAATGGTACTTAAAAGTGCCATTTCACTAGACACGCCAAGTTTACGTCCAACATTGATCAGTGAAAATAAACAATCACCAAATTCGTCGAATATTTCGTCGGAATTTTGCTTTTGCATGGCGTGCTGTAATTCGGCCAATTCTTCATTTAATTTTCCATAAGCACCGGCAACATCAGCAAAATCGAAACCGATTTGTGCTGCATTTTTTTGGATTTCATCCGCTTGTTGAAGCGCAGGTCCATGCTTAATTTCATCTAAGCGAGATTGTACTTTGCCTTGTTTTTCTTGTTGTTTAATTTGTTTCCACAGCACTGCAACATCTGCCGAACTCAATTGTGAAAATTGTTCTGCTTGAAAGACATGCGGATGACGACGAATTAATTTCTCGGTAATCACCTGTACGACATCATCAAAATTAAATACCCCCTGCTCGCTAAACATTTGCGCTTGAAAAACCACTTGTAACAACAGATCACCAAGTTCATCTCGAATTTCATTGGTATTGCCCTCTCGAATTGCGGCTTCTACTTCATAAGCCTCTTCTATGGCATATTTGGTTAGACTTTGTGGTGTTTGTTGTTGATCCCATGGACATTTTTCACGTAACTCACGCATTACTGCCAATAATTCATCCACGTTTTTATCACTCCAATCACGTTATATAAACTTAGCTTTTCACTGTTAATATTTGTTATGCTCAAGCCAAATAAATGAAAAACCGAAGCGCAACAAAAACAAAATAAACAGGGAAAATGACATGCACAGTATATTTATTAGTGGGGCAGCACAAGGCATTGGCGCTGCAATTGCAACGCTGTTTTATCAACATGGCTACAAAGTGGGCATTTATGATATTAACGCTGTTCAAGCGCAAAAACTGGCGCAACAATTGGGACCACAGGCAAAAGCAGGTTTACTCGATGTATCCAACTATAGCCAATGGCAACAGGCCCTAAACGAATTTCAGGCTTGGGCAGGTGAAATTAATGTGTTGGTCAATAATGCAGGAATTTTATATTCAGGTGCTTTTGAACAGACCGATATCGCTGCGCATCATCGTACCATCGACATTAATGTCAAAGGGGTTTTAAATGGTTGCCATGCGGCCTTGCCCTTTTTAAAACAAGCCTCATTTGCTCGGGTGATTAATCTATCTTCTGCTTCGGCCATTTATGGACAAGCCGATCTAGTGTCTTATTCTGCCAGTAAGTTTGCCGTGCGTGGCATTACCGAAGGATTAGACATTGAATGGCAAAAATATGGCATCCGCGTTTTAGATGTGATGCCGCTATTTGTACAAACAGCCATGGTTAAAGATATGGATGCCGGCAGTATTCAAAACATGGGCGTGCATTTAAGTGCCAATGATGTCGCAGAACAGATTTATCAATTAGCGCAACGCCAAGATACCCTCTTTACGCCAACACACCAGCCTGTAGGCTTGAAAAGCAAACTGCTGTTTACACTGTCTGGCATGAGTCCGCAATTTGTCAATCGAATCGGCAATCGTATACTCACCAAAAGAAAATAAGTTCCATCAAAAAAAGCCTGTCTTTCGATAGGCTTTTATATTCCATAAAACTTTATTCAACAAAACCCTATGCAATAAACTTCATCTTTAGCAACACACAACCAACATCATATTTAACATTGTAATAATTTACTTCTGCATCGTTTCCATCTTTTTTCGATTAGACATTTTTAACCACCATCCCATTTAAAAATTTATGAACACACTATAGCGCAGAAATAATTTGAATTTTAGGGAAAGCAAAACCCCGACAAGAGGCTTCAGAACGCCATGCAACCGTAAGCATCACCTGAGCCAAATGGAAGTTTTGATAAGCAAATGTACCAATTAAGGGGTGATGACATAATCCGCCATCATGAATAGGATGAACCTGCGTTTCTAATTCCTTTAAGTTCAAACGCACCCCTAGGCCTGCGGCTTTTAAGACCGCTTCTTTGGTGGTCCAGACCTTAAACCAATAATTTCGGTCTTGTTCTAGCGCATGCCAGTGTTGTAACTCATTGGCATGAAAAGCATGCTCTGCTAAAGCTTCAAAGCGCACTTTGCGGTCTAAGTCTTCAACATCCACACCTAAATCGTGCATCTGCGTACTGCTTGCCAAAGCATAATGTTTTTGGCTATGACTGTGATTGAAATAAAATTTGGGGAAATTGGTTAAATACGGTTTGCCATACTCGGTCTTAGAAAAATCATCGTGCTGTAGCACAATATGTAATTGCTTAGACAACAAGTGATTGCGATAACTATAGACAGCCTGCTTTTGCAGCTGAATTTTAGCCTTACGATCCAATGTTTGAGATAGTGGTACAATATGTTCCAGTGTATCCACATCTACGCGTATCAGTCTGGTCACCTTAATCACCTGATCAAAAGTATCATCACATCTTAAAAGAAAAAAGCCCAAAGTAAACTTCGGGCTTTGTTCAATCCAGAGCAGATCAATTAGCTTTTATATTTCTTAGCAGCCTTTTTAAATTTCTGCACATAACGACGTTTACGTGCTGCAACGCGTTCATCAATTTGCGTTTTACGACCTTCAAATGGATTTTCAGACGTTTTAAACTCAATTCGAACCGGTGTCCCTTCAAGTTTATAGACTTTACGGAATACGTTCTCAAGATAGCGGCGATAATCTGCTGGGGTTTTATCCACCTTATTACCATGAACCACAATCGTTGGTGGATTTTGTCCACCCATATGCGCATAACGCATTTTAATACGACGACCGCTAATCATAGGCGGTTGATGTGCTTCAGTCGCATCATTCAAAATTTGCGTGATTTTCGCAGGTGAAACTTTTAAATGCGAAGAATCATAAGCACGGTGGATCGAAGGATATAAATCACCCACACCCGTACCATGCAAAGCAGAAATCAAATGCACTTTTGCCCATGGAATAAAGTCAAAACGACGATCAACATCAAGCTTACATTGCTTGCGGTCATAGTCAGACATGTTGTCCCATTTATTGATGGCAATCACCATTGCTCGGCCGGCTTCTAAAGCATAACCGATTAAATGGAGATCTTGCTCAACCACGCCTTCACGTGCATCCAAGACCACAACCACAACATGCGCATCTTTAATCGCTTGTAAAGTTTTAACAATTGAGAATTTCTCAATCATTTCATCCACTTTACCTTTACGACGCACACCCGCAGTGTCAATCAAAGTATATTTCTTTTCATTCCGTTCATACGGAATATAAATAGAATCACGCGTGGTTCCAGGCATGTCGAAAACTACAACACGTTCTTCGCCCAGTAAACGGTTCACCAAAGTCGATTTACCGACGTTAGGACGACCAATAACCGCTAAACGTAAACCTGTTGCTTTATCGTGTTCAGCTTCATCAGCATCTTCAGGAACGTCTTCAAGCACTTCCTCAAGCATCTGTGCCACACCACGACCATGACTGGCCGCAACGTGTAATGGCTCACCAAAGCCAAGTTGATAAAACTCAACCACAGCAGCTTCAGCGTGAACGCCATCGACTTTATTCGCCACGAGGTAAACTTTTTTACCTAAAGTACGAATTTCACGGGCAATCTGTTCATCAGATGCAAGTAGTCCTGCGCGCGCGTCGACAACAAAAACAATAATATCGGCTTCATTGATGGCTGTTTTAGACTGCTCTGCCATATAGGCATCAATACCAGCTTCACTTTCGCCAATACCACCAGTATCGACAACAATAAATGATTTATTTTGGAAAACTGCATCGCCATATTTACGGTCACGGGTAAGACCGGCAAAGTCAGCAACGAGTGCATCACGGCTCTTGGTAATCTGATTAAATAACGTTGATTTTCCGACGTTCGGACGACCAATGAGCGCAATTACGGGTTTCATAGATTAACCTTTATTCAAAATCAGCCAGTGAGACTGGTCTGAACATCAGAAACAATGGAAGAAAATAAAATATAAATAACTAAATAAAACACGGGGCATTGAAAATTTTCAAATACCCCGTGTTCAAAAAAATACGGATTTCGCCTAGTTTAACATAAGCTAGAACAAAATTAACGATTCTGCCAAACGCTTAACGCACCCTTTCGAGTGGAAACATACAGCTGATTATCAATTACACGTAATGAACGCACTTCACCACTTGTTTTTGAACGACCAATCAGTTGTCCAGAAGTCGGATCGATTAAGTGTAATACACCATCTAAATCACCCACCACCAGATCTTGCCCAAGAACAACAGGATTACTTAATTGACGATTCAGCAAACTCTCGTTTTGCCACAGTTGTTCACCCGTTGTCAGTGCATAAGCCGTGATTTTGCCATCGGCTTGCGCAACATAAACGGTGTTATTAAACACTTCTGGACGTAAAATACTGCTTGCATCTTCACTCCACACTACTTGCTGTGAAGCTAAGTCAGTCACAGTGACTTGTCCTTGAAAACTGGTCGTCACCAGAAGTTGTCCTGCAACCACCGGATCACCATCAATATCATTCAGACGTTGAATATCTGAACGACCTTCACTGACTGCAACGCGGCGCTGCATACGCGGAATGCCACTTAACACATCAAGCGCATAGACATAAGCATTGGATGAAGCAATCAAGACCGTACGCGAATCAAGTGCAACAGGTGATGCCATACCACGTAAGCTAAATTGTACATTCGGCAAGTTGTATGTCCAAACTTGCTGACCTGTCGCTAGATCATGGGCATAAACAGTACCATCATTGGTGACACTAATCACGCGACCCGATTGAATCAATGAAGCCGACAATAGCGCACCCGACAACTGTGCTGTCCACTTTTGCTCACCTGTGGCTTGATCAAGTGCAAAGAGTTGACCTTTTTTGTTGCCAACGACAACAGTCCCTTCACTTGCTTCTACACCAGAGCTTAAACCCTGTTTAGAAACTTGTTTTTCCCATAGACGTTGTTTCCCTTGGTAAGCGCTCACTTCACCTTTAGGATCAAGGGCGAAAACCACCCCATTGTCTACATCTAAACGCAGACGTAATGGATCTTCTTCACTGGTTGAAGAAACACTCTGAGAAAACACAGGAACAAGACTTTTTGCTTGGACGAGTTTTGGTAATGGATTGGGTTTAACCTTCTCCACTTTAATTTTATTTGTTGAACAGCCAACAAGTGCAAAGGTTAAAATTGTTAGCGCAAAAGGTATTTTGTATTTTCTATCCATCATGACTCATCCACTTGTGTTTCTAAAATTGGGCGTTCAACTTCAGGATCATCAACTAAAACGCCGACACTTTCGAGTTTAATTTGTAAAATTTGACGTTCTTGTTGGCGTTCAACCAGTGCATCCCATGCACTTTGATAAGATTTCTTCGCATTTTCGATATCATTTTTAGCAACATACACATCACCACGCGCTTCATCAGCTGTCGCTTTAAAAGCAGGATCAGTCACCAAAGATAAGGTTTTAATGGCCTCATCATATTTGTTTTGAGCAAGCTGAGCATAAGCCAAGCGGAGTTTAACCACTTGAACCAAGCCAGTATCATTCAGCTTAGAATTTTCAACTTTTTTCAATGCGCGTTCTGCATGTGCATAATCCGCTTTGTCATAAGCCAATTTCGCCATAAGCAATTGCGTTTGAATGGCTTGTGCAGAATCAGGTGCGTCTTTAACAATTTTGTCCGCAGTTGCAGATAACGCATTAAATACATTGGCATTGCCTTGTGCATTCTTCGCATCATCCATCAACTGTTGAACTTTGGCTGTTTCCATTTGTGATTCAGCCAAATTTTTCTTCTGCCAATATTCCCAACCGAAAAAGGCAATCAACGCAATTAAAATCCCACTAATCATGGCAGAACCATATTTTTTAGTGAAAGATTTTAAGCTATCAAGTTGTTCATCATCACTCAATGCGTTCATGTGATTACCTTTTCCTTATGTTTTTTAAGCTTATTTTGAAGAAAATTTTTGAATGAAGAATGGTACAATATTTGCCACAGCAACTTCAGTTTGCTCGGCAGTCGCCAATTCTTTCACCGTTAATTGCTGCGCTTCCCACTCACGCTCACCGACAATCACAGCAAAAATAGCGCCGGATTGATCTGCTTTTTTCATTTGGCTCTTCATCGAACCTTGTGAACCGACTTTCAGACGAATATTACTATTTTCTGCTTCCAGTTGGTTACGAATTTGTTCTGCAAGAACCAATGCTTTACCTTGTAATGCAGCATCTGACAATAGGAACACTTCGCAATCACGTACTGGTGTCTGGTCTTCAACTTGCTCAAGTAGAAGCAATAAACGCTCCATCCCCATGGCAAAACCAACAGCAGGTACAGATTGATCGGCCTTGCCTTTTAATTGACCCACTAGACCATCGTAACGACCGCCTGCACAGATGGTGCCTTGTGAACCTAAATGTGTCGTTGTCCATTCAAAAACTGTTTTGTTGTAGTAGTCAAGACCACGTACCAATTTTTGGTTAATCACAAACTCTACGCCTGCATCAGTTAAATACTGTTGCAAGGTCGCAAAGTGATTCATGCTGTCTTCACCCATGAAGTCATGCAATTTGGGTGCATTTTCAAGGATTTGTTGCGTACGCGCGTCTTTAGAATCCAAAATACGCAATGGATTGGTAGTTAAACGGCGCTGTGAATCTTCATCTAATTCAGCTTTATGCTGGTTTAAAAATTCAACCAATGCGGCACGGTATTCTGCGCGTTCATCCGACTCACCCAAAGTATTCAGTTCAAGCTGAACTTTATCGGCAACACCCATGCGTTTCCACAAACGTGCGGTCATCAAAATCAATTCGGCATCTTGGTCAGGTGTAGCGACACCAAATGTTTCCACACCAAACTGATGAAACTGACGGTAACGCCCTTTTTGTGGTTTTTCATAACGGAACATTGGACCGATATACCACACACGCGGGGTCGCACCACGAAGCAAATTATGCTCAAGCATGGCACGAACACAGCCCGCTGTTCCTTCTGGACGTAAAGTCAAAGACTCAGGTGGATTACCTTTGTCCAGAAACGTATACATTTCTTTTTCGACAATATCCGTCGCGTCACCAATTGAGCGTTTAAACAAATTGGTTTGTTCAACGATAGGCAAACGAATCTGCTGATAACCATACGCATCCATAAGTGATGCTAAATGTTGCTCAAGACGTCTCCACGCAGCAGTTTGCGTTGGCAGAACGTCATTAAAACCTTTGATTGCGACAATTGAACTCATGAACTACTCAAAAACTTGTGCGAATAATTTCTTTAGATTTAGCTTCTTCAAGCTCTATTACACGTTGACGAACCATCGTTTCGATTTCATCAACCAACTGATTGGTATCAATTAAATGGCTTTTCTCACCATTACGATATACCAGTGAACGCGGTGCAGCACCCACAACGCCAATATCGGCTTCTTTGGCTTCGCCCGGGCCATTCACTTTACATCCAATGACAGATACATCCATTGGGGTACGAATATCTTCTAGACGTTCTTCTAAAGCCTGCATCACAGCAATCACGTTAAATTCTTGACGTGAACAACTTGGACAAGCAATGAAGTTAATACCATTGGAACGCAAGCTCAGTGATTTTAAAATATCAAAACCAATCTTGATTTCTTCTTCAGGGTCAGCAGCCAATGAAATACGCATCGTGTCACCGATGCCTTCCATTAATAGACCACCTAATGCAATCGCAGATTTCACTGAACCAGTACGATAAATCCCCGCTTCGGTGACACCCAAATGCAACGGATTATCAATCTGTTGAGACAGCAGACGGTAGGCATCCATGGTTAAAAACACATTTGATGCTTTAACCGAGACTTTAAATTCTTGGTAATTTAAACGATCTAAAATATCAATATGACGCATTGCCGACTCAAGCAATGCTTGCCCCGTTGGCTCACCATATTTTTTCTGAATATCTTTTTCCAGTGAACCCGCATTGACACCAATACGCATGGAAATATCATGATATTTTGCTGCTGCAACCACTTCACGAATTTTTGCTTCAGAACCAATATTACCCGGATTAATACGTAAACAATCCGCACCGGCATCCGCTACGGCTAAAGCAATTTTATAGTCAAAATGAATATCCGCAACCAAAGGAACCGTCACTTGCTTACGAATTTCACCAAAAGCGGCCGCTGCTTCCATTGAAGGTACAGAAACACGCATGATGTCTGCACCAGCATCGGCACAACGTTGAATTTGCGCAACGGTTGCAGCCACATCACAAGTTTCAGTATTGGTCATACTTTGGATGCTAATCGGTGCATCACCACCCACGTAGACTGAACCAACACGAATTTTACGAGTGGGACGACGTTTAATTGGATTTTGAATCATAAATATCGCTCTTCTCTTGACCCATTAACGTGACAAACGGAAATCTGCTTTGCCATTCACTGTATAAGGTGACAAGGCAATCTTTTCATTATTCAAGGTTAAGGTTACAGCCGATGCATCATCAAGGCGAATTTGGAACGGTGTTTCACCATTCAATTTCACTGTCGCGGCTTGACGACCTGTTGCTAGCACTTTCCCCGTCGAATCGACAATATGAACAGAGGTTGGTTGACTAAACTCTAGCTCCAATTGATCGCCAGATACAGCTGCCGAATTATCTAAATTCAATACTTCTACATCTGATTCCGCTGGAGCAACATCACGACTATCACTTTTGCTGGCTGACCAATTTTGTATGGCCATCGTTGCAACAGCCAAAATCACCAATATCACGCCAGCAATCACCAAGCGCTTTAACCACTTTTTATTACGATCACTATTAGAACCTGAGAGTTTACCCATAATCTTAATTGGTGAATTGTTTAAAGCGTGGTTGGGCAACAAGCCTGTATCATTTTGATAAATTTCATCAAAACGCTGAATAATACTGCTTGCATCTGCCTTTAAATATTTTGCATAGGTGCGATAGTAACCTTTAATAAAGGTTGCTTCAGGTAAAGCCTTATAGTCATCTTGCTCTAAAGCTGTCAAAGTTTTCAAAGGGATATTCAAATCTTTGGCAGCGTCATTTAATTCACGCTTTTGTGCAATTCGAATTTGACGTAAGTACTCACCTGGACGCTGAATATTTCCTAATGCATTGGGTACTACGCTTGAACCATTCGATTGCTGTGAATTAGGATTTACTTCCATACGGCCTCAGTACTGTACTTTAATTGCAGATAACGTTGGTATTCTGGACTTTCTGGGAATAGTGCTCGCAATTGATTCACAAGCTCCTGCATTCCCATCGTGTCGCTATTTGCTCGTGCAATCCGGATACCAATCCAAAGCGCACGCGCACCTTGATTTTTCTGACCAACTGCGCGTACGAATTGTTCATACAATTGTGTCGCAGCAGCGGTCTGTTGTTTCAAATAAAAAATTTCTGACAACTCTAACATTGAAATAGAGGAATCACGATTCACTTGCAGGGCTTGTTTGAATGATTTTTCAGCATTCGCAACATCGCCTAATTTTAAGTAAATTCGCCCTACATTTTCCAAAGCTTTATAACGTTGATCATAACCCAGTGTAGTCCCTGCCACATTAAGCTGTTCAATGGCATCATTATAACGCTCAACTTGATACAAATAAGTACCATAGTTGTTACGGGCTTGTGCATTTTGAGGATCAGCAGAAATTGCACGCTTAAAATAGGCTTCTGCTTTATCCATGCTGGTTTTACTGCCCTCTTGTTGCAGTAAAATTCCCATCATCATATTGGCTGCTGAATCACGAGAGTCGATATCCAGTGCTTGGTCTAAAGCACGTTTTGCCGAATCCAACTCCCCAGATTTAATATATTCGGCTGCCAATTGAGTACGAACTTTAACAGCCTTTGCAGGGTCTTTCTTACCCATTGTTGTTGTCGGTGTTTGACAAGCAGTCATAAAAATAGCAGACAAACACACGGCTGTCATAAAAGCTAATTTATATGTGGGCTTTCTCAATTGGCATCCCCCTTTATTATCCTTGCGAGCGCATAATCTCATTCTGCTGCGCTACTTTCTTCTTCCACTGTTCCGCACGACGTGTACGATCGGCCACTTGACCCACTAACTGTCCACATGCAGCATCAATGTCATCACCACGTGTCTGACGAATCGTACACACAAAACCAGCATCAGACAAAGTTTTTTGGAAAGAAATAATACGGTTACGACTTGAGCGACCATACGGGGCATGCGGGAATGGATTAAATGGAATTAAATTAATTTTGCTCGGCAAGTTCTTTAACAACTTAATCATTTGTTGTGCATGTTCAGGATGATCATTCACGCCATCCAACATGACATATTCAATGGTCACGTGTTTACGTGAACTTTCATTACCGTCTTTTGCAATATAACGCTGACACGCAGCAATCAATTGCTCTAACGGATATTTTTTATTAATAGGCACCAATTCGTTACGCAATTCATCATTTGGCGCATGCAATGAAATCGCCAAGGCAACATCAATATCTTTGACCAACTGATCAATTTTTGGCACCACACCTGAAGTTGACAAAGTCACACGGCGTTTAGACATGCCATAAGCAAAGTCGTCGAGCATAATGCGCATTGAGCTGAGGACTGCGTCATAATTGAGTAGAGGCTCCCCCATACCCATCATCACCACATTGGTCACCGAACGCTCACGGTCAGCAACAGGCACATCCTCCATATAGGAATAGTTTGCTACCCATAATTGGCCAATAATTTCATCAGGGGTTAAATCACGCTGAAAACCTTGTTTACCCGTTGAACAAAATGAACAATCAAGTGCACAACCGACTTGTGACGAAATACATAACGTCCGACGTAAACCACTACGGTGTTCGGCAGGGATCAGAACGGTTTCAACCAATGAGCCGTCGCCTTCTCCAACACGAAACACCCATTTACGCGTACCATCTTTAGAATAATTTTTATGCACGACTTCTGGTGCTTTAATTTCACAAAGTTTTTCGAGTTTTTCACGTAACTTGCCTGAGATATTGGTCATCTCAGCAAAATCAGTAACAAAAAATTGATGAATCCACTTCATCACCTGACCCGCACGGAATTTTTTTTCACCGATATCTTCGAAGAATTTTTCCAATTGCGGACGTGACATGCCAAGTAAGTTCACTTTCGTAACAATATTTTGCTGCGTCGGAGCGGATGGAGATTGTGGCTGTTCAGCAGAAATTGCTGCTGTAGCGACTACTTCAGTACTCATGTGTATTACCTAAACCATGTCTAAAGATGAAAGGAGAAGCTCAATATGTGAGCAAAGCTTTATTCAGAGAATAAAAAAAACCAGATAAGTATAATAACACTTATCTGGTTTGAATACTTCGAATTAACGAGTACGTGGGCAGATCTCAGTTTGAGCGAAGAAGTAGTTAACTTCACGATCAGCAGATGCAACTGAGTCAGAACCATGCGCAGCGTTTTCGTCGATGCTTACAGCGAAGTCTGCACGAATTGTACCTGGAGCAGCTTCTTTAGGGTTTGTTGCGCCAAGGATTTCACGGTGTGCAAGAATAGCGTTTTCGCCTTCAAGAACAGATACTACAACAGGACCAGAAGTCATGAATGCAACTAGGTCAGCAAAGAAACCACGTTCTTTATGCTCAGCATAGAAGCCTTCAGCTTCAGCTTGAGTCAAATGTTTCATTTTAGTTGCAACAATTTTAAGACCCGCTTTTTCAAAACGAGCAAAAATTTCGCCAACATTGTTTTTAGCAACAGCATCAGGTTTTACGATAGATAAAGCGCGTTCAATAGCCATGATTGGCTCCTTAGGTCAATTTGACGTTAAAATTTTGCGCATTATACCGAATAATGGGCAATTTTCTGCTTTTGATATGTAAAAAAAATGCTTTTTTCAATATGCAGAAAGCTGAGGATTAGTTTGCTTCGTCAATCCATGCCATTTGAATCCCTTCCAACAGACCTTCTGTCGATTTGGTCGGGTCATCACTAAAATCTGGCAATGCACACACCCATGCATGTAAGTCAGTAAAGCGAATCCATTGTGGATCTACATCTGGATGTGCTTCTGAAAGTTCAATGGCAAGATCAATGGTGTCAGTCCAACGTAAACCCATAGGTATTCCTTAGCGCTAAAATGAATACTGCTACTTTAACAAATTCCTAAAATTGAAAAATAGTTTTTCGGTTTTAAAAAGCACATTTTTATAAGATGATATTTAAAAAGGGTGCAGCGCAAATAATTCCACTGGCAATGACCACACCAATCAACGCGCCCACCAATACATCACTTGGATAATGTAAACCGAGCACCATCCGTGATATCGCAACTAAAATGGTAAAAGGTAACATCAGAATCAGTAACATCGGCTGTATATAGCCCAACACCGTGCTTGCCATGACGGCATGTAAAGTATGACCCGATGGAAAACTAAAGTGGTCCAGTGGTTGTTCTTGTAATCGAATCACTTGATGCACTTGATAAGGTCGAGGACGTGTCGTTTTTTGTTTTAAAATTTTATAAATAACCGTTCCAATGGAACCACTCATGATGAGATAAAGCAGCTGTACCAGATAAAATAGCCCTTCCAACATCCAAAGACCAGCCAACATCGTCAACCAAAACAAACCATCACCCAAACGGCTAATGATTTTAAAAAAATAAGCGACCGTTTGTGAGTGTGAAAAATGATTTAAATATACGCAACCTTTTAAATCCAGATCCAGCACCGTTATTTTTACTTTTTTTAAATTCATCATGATTCTCCTTTAAGCTTCGGCTTAAAATTTAGGATGTCATTTGTATCTCCTTCACCACCCCATACAATGCTTCTTCAAACTGATGTACTGGATATTGCCAACCAATATGCTGCACCGTTTTTCGGGCTAAAAGCCCCATAGCTTTTAACTGCTGATTATTAGGCAAGGCATAGATTGACTGTATCAAACTGCTCACATCACTTAAGGGACTTAACCACCCTGTTTCAGCATGTTTAACATGTAAATGTGCACTCGCATAATCATAAGCAATAATAGGTAAACCGCTTGCCATCGCCTCAAGCACCACATTACCAAAGGTTTCAACCTGACTGGCAAAAACAAAAACATTTGCACTTGCATACGCTTGCGCCAAATTCAAACCGGTTAAAGCTCCTGTAAAAACAACATCACTACCTTGGCACAGCGTTTCTAAACGACCACGATCCGGCCCATCACCCACAATGACCAATTTGATATCCTGTTTCGCTCTTTGCTTCATTGCCAGATAAGCATTCACTACAACATCGATTTCCTTTTCAGGCGATAATCTCCCCACATAAAGCATGACCGTGGTTTCTAAAGTGGCCTTCCATTGTTGGCGCAACACATTCGAGTAATGTTCTGGAGAAAAACATGCAATATCCACACCACGTCCCACAACCACCAACGGGCAAGACACACCAAACTGTCTTAAAATATATTCTGTCTCTTTACTTGGAATACAGGTCATTTGTGTATTGTTATGAAACCAACGTAAATAATGCTGAATCGGCTTAACCAGAAAGGCTAAATCAAAGAACCGACTAAACTCTTGAAAAGGCGAATGGAAGCCACTTGAAACAGGAATTCCTTTTGCTTTTGCCGCCTGTAAAACACTTAAACCTAAAGGCCCTTCTGTCACAATATGCACCACATTCGGTGCAAAAGTGTCCAGTGCATTGGAGACCTTTAAAAATTGCGGCCAACCAAATTGTAACGATGGATATTTAGGAATTGATTGGGCTTTGACTAAACATTCTTTATTGGGCAAAAATTCCTGACAAGACTGCTTTTGCTCGGGTCGAATCAATAAAATTTTATGACCTTGTTTTTGCAGTCCTTTACAGAGTTGCAACAAAGAGAGTGCGACACCATTAATTTCTGGCGACCATGTTTCTGTGACGATGGCTATTTTTAGGCGTGGTCGAACCAAGTCTTGTAAAACTTGTATCTCCTCACGCGCATGATCTTGCTTACTTTTCTTAAAATAAAATTGAAAACTTTCAGGAAAATCTTGTTGTTTGAGCAGGCTGGTCGCATACAAATTTGTCATACAACACCTATATCGTTATTTTAAAATGAGTTTAGATGTTGTTTCTTTCAGTTTGATGATTTTTAGATGACACTTTATTGACATGTCTAATGACTTCAACATTCAAGACAAATCCAAACACACTTATTCACACCTGCATTTCTAAGGCTTTTTGTTCTTCTCAGCCTGAACTGGGTTCATAGACACCAAACAAAAATCTTGCTTGACCAGATGCTTAGAAAAAAGTCCTGTTTTTTTTAATTCCAAGTTATTTAAAACCGAACACCCTATATATATTTTTTATCTTCTTCAAGTCCACGTGTTTCCACATTTTTATCTATACCAGTCAACTAAACATTAGGTTAAATCATAAAAGTATTTTTAATAAAAAATGAATTATTCAGCTTATTTGTAGTACATAAAATCAATCTACGACATATTAATCTTTATCGCGTTATGCCTGAGCTATAAGATCCAGACCAGGTCAGAGTGACTATTCAATCCGATTTAACAAGCCATTTTCGACTTGATATAATTGCCCATTTCCAAAATCAATTTGCTGCTTTTCTCCGTGCAAATTAGGAAACCCTACGATCTTTTCAAGTTGAGGAGAACGTTGAAATTGTTGTGTTTTTGGATTGTACATCCAATAAATATAACGTTTGTCCTTAATCGATCGACCTTGTGAAATATCTGACAATACAATGTCATAATACCCATCAAAATTAATATCCATATAACCGATACTTTTTGGAAATGCTGTAAATCCTGTCAAACTTTGTGCAACAGTATTGTTATTTTTATTCACGACATCTAGCTGTTTAAGTACCGTGCTATAGGATTCATTCAGGTTGTCTAGACCATAAAATTTAAAAACAAAATTGGGTTTATTTAAAATTTTGATTACAGGCTCGAACTGAATGGACTGCTCAAAACTATGATCAGATTTTGAAAGCAGCGCCTTAAGGTCACCGGTATTGGAATCAAGTAGCCCTGTAAATTGATATTGCCCATTTTCAAGATTAGCTGAGTCAACAGACTTCAATATCAACTGATCCCCTTTTTGCAGCCCTTTTAAATTAATCTCCTGCTGATAAACAAAGTCGAATAAAGTCGCATGCGGATTCCAAATGCCCGCATATAAACTGAGAAAATAGCGCCCCTCTTTCGAATGCAACATGCGTTGCATAGAAACACGAACATTACTGAATGGCTTTAATTCCGTCGCATTCACTATTTCAGCATGACTTAGGTTGGAAAAAATTAGAGTAGCGATACAAAGCAACAATTTCGTTTTCATGATTCAACACACTCAACAATGCAAACTGTTATACGTAATGTATCATAAAAAAGACCGCTCAAATGAGCGGTCTTTTTTTAATCAATACACAATGAAAAACTTAGTTTTTCTCTTTGTCTACGATTTTGTTCGCTTGAATCCAAGGCATCATCGAACGTAACTTGTTACCTGTTACTTCAATACCATGTGCAGCATTTTGACGGCGACGTGCAGTCATTGATGGGTAGTTTAACGCACCTTCTTGGATGAACATTTTTGCATATTCACCAGATTGAATACGTTTCAATGCATTACGCATTGCTTCACGAGACTGTTCGTTGATCACTTCAGTACCCGTTACATATTCGCCATATTCAGCATTATTCGAAATTGAATAGTTCATGTCCGCAATACCGCCTTCGAACATTAAATCAACGATCAATTTAAGTTCGTGCAAGCATTCGAAATACGCCATTTCTGGTGCATAACCTGCTTCAACAAGCGTTTCATAACCCATTTTAACCAATTCAACCGCACCACCACAAAGAACCGCTTGCTCACCGAACAAATCAGTTTCAGTTTCTTCTTTAAATGATGTTTGAATGATACCCGTACGACCACCACCTACGCCTGAAGCATAAGAAAGTGCAACATTACGTGCATTACCAGAAGCATCTTGGTGAATCGCGATTAAGTCAGGTACACCTGAACCACGTTGGAATTCAGAACGTACTGTGTGACCTGGTGCTTTTGGAGCAACCATGATCACGTCTAAGTCAGCACGTGGTACAACTTGGTTATAAAGAATAGAGAAACCGTGAGCAAATGCTAAAGTTGCACCTTGCTTGATGTTCGGTTCAATCACATCACGATAAATTTGTGACTGGAATTCATCTGGAGTCAAGATCATTACTAAGTCAGCTTGCGCTACAGCAGCTGGAACTTCAGCAACTTTAAGACCCGAATTTTCAGCTTTTTTCCAAGAAGTAGAACCAGCACGTAAACCAACAGTTACGTCAACACCAGATTCTTTAAGGTTAAGCGCATGCGCATGACCTTGTGAACCGTAACCAATGATTGCTACTTTTTTACCTTGGATGATCGATAAGTCACAGTCTTTATCATAAAAAATTTGCATTGCTGTCTCCGCTTAAATGCTTTTTGTTTCCTTTTCCGCTTTACGTTGTGATGTTTTCTATTATTCACTTCGCTTAGCACCGCTCCACAACAGAGCGGTTGAATTCGATATAAAAATTAAATGGTTAAAACTTTTTCGCCACGTGCGATACCTGAAACGCCTGAACGCACCACTTCAAGAATAGTATTTTCTGCAAGCGCATCAATAAAACCATCGAGCTTTTCAGTTGTACCAGCAATTTGAATGGTATAGGTCGTTGGTGTGACATCGACAATTTGCGCACGGAAAATATCAGCCGTACGTTTAATCTCTGCACGTGCCGCGCCAAGTGATTTCACTTTAATCAACATGAGTTCACGTTCAATGTGCGCGCCTTCAGACAAATCAACCACTTTCACCACTTCAACCAATTTATTCAGTTGCTTGGTGATTTGCTCAATTTTATGGTCATCACCATACGTGGTGAGAGTCAAACGCGACATGGTTGGATCTTCAGTAGGTGCAACATTTAAAGTCTCAATGTTATAACCACGTTGAGAAAATAAACCGACTAAACGAGAAAGCGCACCAGCTTCGTTTTCAACGAGTACCGATATAATATGTCTCATGACGTACGCTCCCCTTTTCCTAACCACATATCCTGCATAGATTGACCCGCAATCAACATCGGGTAAACATGTTCAGTACGATCAACCATGACATTAATGAATACGCATTTATCATTAATCTCCATCGCTTCAGCAAGCTTAGATTCCAACTCATCGGCATGGTCAATTTGAATACCCACGTGACCGTACGCTTCCATGAGTTTGGCAAAATCAGGCAGTGAATCAACATAAGAGCTTGAATGACGACCTTCGTAATTCATATCCTGCCATTGTTTAACCATGCCCAAAGCTTGGTTATTCAAGCAAAGAATTTTCACATTTAAGCCATACTGCTTACAGGTTGATAATTCTTGAATACACATCTGAATCGATGCTTCACCAGTAATACACACCACGTCTTGATCTGGGAATGCAAGCTTCGCTGCCATTGCATAAGGCAAGCCCACACCCATGGTGCCTAAACCACCAGAGTTGATCCATTGACGTGGACGTTTGTATTTATAGTAGTTCGCGCCGAACATTTGATGCTGACCAACGTCTGAAGTAATAATCGCTTCACCGTTCGTCACTTTATACATCGCTTCAACCACTTGTTGTGGCTTCATTACACCATTCGTACCCGCGTCATAACGTAAGCCATGAACTTTGCGCCATTCATTGATTTGAGACCACCAAGCCGCAATCGCTTCAGGATTTGGTTTAGAAACATTCATTTGTTTCAATTGAACCAACATCTCTTGCAGTACAGGTTCTACTGCACCCACGATTGGAATATGTGCCATGATGGTTTTTGAAATCGTCGCTGGGTCGATATCAATATGAATTACTTTTGCATTTGGACAGAATTTTGCAGGATTGTTGGTGACACGGTCATCGAAACGCGCACCGATACACAAAATAACGTCTGCATTATGCATGGTCATGTTGGCTTCATACGTACCATGCATGCCCAACATACCAACGAACTGTTCATCATCACCCGGGAAACCACCTAAGCCCATAAGGGTGTTGGTTACTGGGTAATTTAGAAGATGAGCAAGTTCAGTCAATAATTCAGCTGCATTGCCTTGAACAACACCACCACCGGTATAAATGATTGGACGTTCAGAACCAATTAATTCTTCAATGGCTTTACGAATTTGACCTGAGTGGCCACGATGTGGTGGCTGATAAGAACGCATCTTCACTTTTTCAGGATATTCGTAAGCGAATTTATCGACAGGATTGGTTGCATCTTTAGGAATATCAACAACCACAGGACCTGGACGACCTGAAGAGGCAATATAAAATGCTTTTTTAATAATGGCAGGAATTTCGCTTGCATGACGCACTTGGAAACTATGTTTCACAATCGGGCGAGAAACACCCACCATGTCTGTTTCTTGGAATGCATCTTCGCCAATTAAATGTGTTGCAACCTGACCAGACAAAATCACCATTGGGATTGAGTCCATATATGCCGTTGCAATTGGCGTTACAGTATTGGTTGCGCCTGGGCCTGATGTGACGAGAACAACACCAGTTTTACCTGTTACACGTGAATAAGCATCTGCCATATGACCAGCAGCTTGCTCATGACGCACAAGGTAATGATTGATTTTGTCTTGTTGAAAGAGCGCATCATAAATATGTAATACTGCGCCGCCTGGGTATCCAAAAACATGCTCAACGCCTTCGTCCGCCAATGCGCGAACAAGCATTTCACCACCAGATAAAAGTTCCAACGTGATTCACCCTAATCTTTTTTCACTAACAAATAGAGGACATTTGTAGTGGTTAATTCATTAACTGTCTGCATTGTTATAGCACACAAATTTCATAGTTTTCATAGCAATAGGAAAAAAATCTGACCTGACTGCTGTTTGAGCAATATGGGGTCTAAAACATGTTGGGGTAAACATATTTTGTTGGCTTTGTTCAGCTTCTCGGCTAGAGAAGAAGTCCATTGCTAAAATGACGCTGATTCGAAGGGTGATCAAATAAACGCATATAAAACTACAGTCAGCATTTTTGTGGTTTCGCCTATTAAAGTCAAGTTTAAAAATTGGCTTTTTTCTGTTTATTTACAGACCGTTTATTTTTTAAGCTAAGCCCTCACTTTCAGGTTTGATTTTTTCATCTGCAATTTTATTTGAAAAACCAGCAACCCATCAAACCTCAAGCCCCATTGATAAAAAAATATTATAAATTAAATAAATAAATTTAATGCTTTATTGGTTTTCAGCTATATGCATATGACGGAAAGTTAAATAACACCGTCTATTATTCAAAAGATGGTTATTGTTTTCATTTAAAAATATGAATAACCAAATCAAAATTCAATTAAAACTTAACGATTTATGCTTTAAAAATGAGCGCTCACTGAGTGATGATTTATGCCTAATACGATTATCAATTAGATTACTCAGTTTATCTTTTTTTTCTGCAAATCAATAAAAAGCATATAAAATATAGAACTGAAATTCTGGTTAAATTTTATACTCAACTCTCACTCATTATTACAACAAGGACTTCTTTCTCATGTCATCAGCTTTTATCAAATTTGGATTCATGGCGATATGCTTGAGCTTCAGCCTAAGTTCGACCACCAGCTTCGCAAAAGAATATTACAAATGGGTCGATGCAAAAGGTTCTACCCATTACACCGCAACCCCACCACCAAAATCTGCACAAAAAAAAGGGAAAATAGCGACATACGGTTCAAACAACCACACACAACAGGCTAAAAATGCTGCGACAGAAACAGCTGAAGAAAATCATGCCTCAAAAGAAGCGCAAAATCATGTCAATATTGGACTGGCTGCGGCAAATGCGGCTGAAGCTGTGGTACGAGAGGTAGCCAATCCAAGTAAGGCACCCGCTGCGAAAGAGTAATCAATTTCGGGGTTCAACAATGGAATAATTTTTGCTGTTTAAAAACTTCAATATTTTCTGCTTTATGTCAGGCGCAAAATTCACTTTTTAGTGCATTTTGCGCTATGCTGTGTAACAAACTTTTTAACCATTGTTCTTAATATACGTATATGACTATTTCTCACATTGACCCTGAATATCAAGCGAGCGCGATTGAATCCACTGTCCAACAAGACTGGGAAACTCGCAAAGCCTTTAAAGTTGCCGACACTGTAGAAGGTAAACATCGTTATATCCTCTCGATGTTCCCTTATCCAAGTGGCAAGCTGCATATGGGTCATGTGCGTAACTATACCATTGGCGACGTGATTAGCCGTTTCCACCGTCTCAAAGGTGAAACTGTCCTGCAACCGATGGGTTGGGATGCTTTTGGTCTGCCTGCTGAAAATGCAGCGATTGCACACCAAGTTGCACCTGCAAAATGGACCTTTGAAAACATCGCGTACATGCGTGACCAGTTAAAAAAATTGGGTCTGTCAGTCGATTGGGATCGTGAATTTGCGACCTGTACGCCAGAGTATTATCACTGGGAACAATGGTTATTTGTACAGCTGTATAAGAAAGGTTTGATTTATCGCAAGCTTTCAACAGTAAATTGGGATCCTGTAGATCAGACTGTGCTTGCCAATGAACAAGTTGAAAATGGTCGTGGTTGGCGTTCAGGTGCATTGGTTGAAAAACGTGATATTCCAATGTATTACTTCCGCATTACCGATTATGCACAAGAATTATTAGACGATTTAGATTCGCTTAAAGATGGTTGGCCACAACAAGTTTTAACCATGCAACGCAACTGGATTGGTCGTTCACAAGGGATGGATGTCACTTTCCCTTCTGCAAATACTGAAATTTATGCAGATGGTTTAAGCGTTTATACCACACGTCCAGATACCTTAATGGGCGTGAGCTATGTGGCTGTTGCTGCTGAGCATCCAATTGCACTTAAAGCGGCTGCCATTCAAGAAGAAGCTGGTAATCCAACATTAAAAGCATTTATTGAAGAATGCCGTATGGGTTCAGTAGCAGAAGCAGATCTTGCTACTGCTGAGAAAAAAGGCATGGCCACAGGTCTGTTTGTGAAGCACCCTGTAACAGGTGAAGAAGTTCCTGTTTGGATCGCGAACTATGTGTTGATGTCATACGGTTCTGGTGCGGTGATGGGCGTACCTGCACACGATGAACGTGACTTCGAATTTGCCAACAAGTTTGGTCTGCAAATCACCCAAGTGATTGACAATGCCAAAGCAGATGATGGTGAATATGATTCAACCACATGGCAAGATTGGTATGGCACGAAAGAAGGCAAATTAATTAATTCAGGTGACTTGAATGGTTTAACCATTCAAGAAGCATATGATGCGTTATTGGCTAAACTTGAGCCACAACAACTGGCAAATCCGAAAGTGCAATTCCGTTTACGTGACTGGGGTGTTTCTCGTCAGCGTTATTGGGGTTGTCCAATTCCAATGATCAACTGTAACACCTGCGGTCAAGTACCTGTGCCTGAAGAACAGCTTCCAGTAATTTTACCAACTGACGTTGTGCCAGATGGTTCAGGCAACCCACTCAATAAAATGCCTGAATTCTATGAGACAACCTGCCCATGTTGTGGTGCAGATGCACGTCGTGAAACCGATACTTTGGATACGTTCGTAGAATCATCTTGGTATTATGCACGTTATGCATCGCCAGACTTTACGGGTGGTTTAGTTAAACCTGAAGCTGCAAAATCATGGCTACCAGTCAACCAATATATTGGTGGTGTGGAACATGCGATCCTGCATTTATTGTATGCCCGTTTCTTCCATAAATTAATGCGTGATGAAGGCGTCGTTGAAGGGAATGAACCTTTCGCTAACTTACTGACTCAAGGTATGGTTTTAGCCGACACCTTCTACCGTGAAGCCGAATCAGGCAAAAAAACGTGGTTTAATCCTGCGGATATTGAATTAGAAAAAGACGAAAAAGGTCGTGTTCTTTCTGCCAAATACACAGGTGATGGTCAAGAAGTTGTGGTTGGCGGTCAAGAAAAAATGTCGAAATCGAAAAATAACGGCATCGACCCACAATCGATTATTGATCAATACGGCGCAGATACTGCACGTGTATTTATGATGTTTGCGGCCCCTCCTGATCAATCGCTTGAATGGTCTGATGCCGGTGTGGAAGGTGCAAACCGTTTCTTGAAACGTGTATGGCGTTTAACCACAGGTTTCTTGGAAAAAGGCAACCATGCTGCTGCAATTGATGCTACGAATTTGTCATCAGCGGCACAAGATCTACGTCGTAAAACCCACGAAACAATTCAAAAAGTGGGTGATGACATTGAACGTCGTCATGCCTTCAATACCGCCATTGCCGCGCAAATGGAATTATTGAATGCCTGCAATAAATTTGAAGCCAAAGATGATAATGACAGTGCGGTTGAACGCGATGCCATTATTAGCTTGCTCACCTTGCTTGCACCATTTGCACCACATTTAAGTCAAACCTTATTGGCTCAATTCGGTATTGAGTTAACTGAGACCCTATTCCCTGCTGTGGATGAGTCTGCGCTAACCCGCAACACACAAACCATTGTGGTACAGGTCAATGGTAAACTTCGTGGCAAGTTGGAAGTGTCTGTTGATCTCTCTAAAGAAGATATTTTGGCTCAAGCCAAAGCATTGCCTGAAGTACAACAATTCTTAACTGGCCCAACCAAGAAAGAAATTGTGGTGCCGAATAAATTAGTCAATTTGGTGGTTTAATTCCCTTATTAAATTCCCTCTCCTTCTAGGAGAGGGTTAGGGAGAGGTAATTACCCTCATCCTAACCCCTCTTTAATAAAGAGGGGAACTCCTCCCTTTGAAAAGGGAGATCGGGAGGGATTTCTAAACAAAAGCCAAACAAAGCCCGTTGTCAATCAACGGGCTTTGACTTTACAATCAACTCAGAAATTCATTTACCCATCTTTGGGATAAAACAGAGGAAAAAGCATGCACTTAGTTCAACGTGTTGCAGCGGTTGTATTAACTTTGGGTCTAAGTGCCAGCTTAGTCGGTTGTGGTTTTCATTTAAAAGGCATGAACCCAACGACTGCTCCTGCCGCGTACTCTAAAATGAGTTTAGCACTGCCAAATAACACAGAAGAATTACACGAAAAACTGGCGATTTACTTAGGTGCAACGGGTGTTCAGCTGAGTAATAATCCTGATGCCTATGTGTTACGCGTACTGGAGTACACACCACAACGTCATGAACTTAATGGTAAATTGGTAGAAACTTTACTGCGTTTAACCGTGACTTTCCGTATTGAAGATGCACAAGGCCATCCCGTGACGGAGCCTCGGACCATTACCGCTTCACGTAGCTATCAATATAATGTAGCGACCGTGAACACCGACGACCAAGAACAAAAGTTTTTAAACCAAGTGATCGTGGATGATGTGGCACAGCAAATTGTGCGTCAGATTTCATCCAATCGTTTACCCAAAATTGTGACCAAACCGCCCCTTCCAGCAACACAACCTTAAATATAGATTTACAGTTATGAAACTTGACTATCCACAAGCACTGAAACGTGTTGATGAAGCTCGCGGCGCTTGGATTATGTATGGTCAAGAGCCATTACTTGAACAAAATTTACTGGATGCTTTTCGTCAAAGCTGGCACAAACAAGAAATTGAACGGCAACGCTACGATATTAGCAATGTCAGTGACTGGAAAACTGTCTTTAATGCGTTAAATAGCTTATCGCTCTTTTCCAATCAATTGGCGATTGAAGTGCATGGCAACATCAAGCCAGATGCCAGTAGTCTCAAACTGCTGAAAAACTACATTCAACACAATGAGCAAAACTTGTTGCTGGTGGTGATGCCTAAACAAGACAGCAGCAGTTTAAAATCCAGTTTTTTCCAAGTGGTAGATGCCAATGGCGTTACTGTGCCTCTGACGGCCAACTATCCGCAAGATCGACAACGGATTTTAGGCATTGAGGCAGAAAAGCTCGGCATTAAACTGGCCAACGATGCTTGGCAATGGCTTGAACAGCACCATGAACACAACCTACTGGCGGCAAAAAACAGTCTCATGCGGGTCAGTGATACTTTTGCCGATGTGGATATCATTCAGATTGATCATTTGTATTCATGTTTACAGGATCAATCTCGCTATACCACCTACGACTTAAATGATGCACTTCTTGCTGGAAATTTAGCGCAAGCAATTAAAATTTTTCAATATTTGGTTGCCTCAGGGGAACCCATGAGTCTGATTTTATGGAGCATCAGCAAAGAAATGCGCTTACTGATGCAATTGTTTGAGCAACCACAAAATGCCTTACAATTGGGCATTTGGAAAAATAAAGTCAGTGTATATCAACAAGCCCTTAGGCGGCTAAATCCGAGCTGCTTTCTGACTTGGCCTGCCCTATTGTTGCGTATAGATGCTACGATTAAAGGAATGTCCAAAGAAAACTCTGAACATCTGGTCTTACAAGCCATTAGCAGCATGTGTGGTAAAACGTTATTTTTATCATCGACTACTTAGTTGAAAAAACGTGAAAACCAACTTTTACCTTTTTTCTGTTCTTGTGCACGTAAATAATGCAGCATATTATCACGCACCGCATCGACATAATCTTGATCGTCATGTTGAATATGATTAATCAACCACTTTGACAGCAATCGATACAACTCATTTTCAACAGATTCCCCCTGATCAAATTTATGTCGATAATCATTTAGTCTTTTAACAAATAATTCATGTATACCTCTATGGGAAGGTAAATACTGATAACGTACTTGTTCAAGTAAGTTTTCTTCGAAGCTAAAATGTGACTGGGTATAATCAATTAAATCATCTAAAACTTCTTTAATTTTATCGCGCTGCCCACTTATTCTAATTTGTTCTAATGCATTAATATAATCTAAAATTTGGCGATGTTGATTATCAATGACATCGATTCCAATATTATAACGTTCATTCCATTCCATCTTTCACCCCTCACAATTTTCCATATTAAAGTAATGATTTTTCGTACAATTATGATGCTTAATGTTTTTTATCATTAATCCCATAATTATTTTATGGTTTTAATCTTACAAGTTTTTTTTATTTAAATCTATAGATAAAACATAGATTTTTAAGACACTTATAGAAAACTACCAACCCAATTTCCCCCATTACAAAATCAGAAACGAGATGCTAGATATAGAATGATTCAAATAAAAATGACCCAATAAGCCCATACGATTTGGGCAATATAAATCTATTACACTCTCGACATTTTAAGGTGGTTTTCAAAGGTGCCTACTCAACATAAGGCTTTTGAGAACATTGACGATTAAGTAAAAAATAAGCGTGCATCAAATTCACAAACAATATTTTTAATGATTGATTTAAAAAATATGCGCAAGGTTTTATTGAGGTCATTCAAAAAAATATTTTTAGTCTCGAATTTAAACTTGATTTAGGTCACACGCTATTTTTATAAAATCACGCTTTGGTATATCAGTCTGCCTCTCCCTATCATCATGTAAAAGTATAATGCAGGAGCTGACCTATTCTATCTTTAACAATTTTTTGAAAGCCCCTAATAGAAAACAATTCTCATTTGTTTTTAAAAAGTTCACGTTTTATCCTTATTTAACTTTTATACTCTATTTAATTTTTTGAATGCTTACGATCACTATGCCAAAAATAAAACCATCCAAAATAATCGTTGCTGTGGTCTGTCTTCTTGCGATTGCAGTTACGGCATGGTATTTCTTCAAACCTCAGCAGCAGCAACCCCAATACATCACCTCTGAAGTTGCACGTGGCGATATTGAAGATTCTGTGCTTGCTACAGGTGTACTTGAAGCAACAAAAATGGTCAGTGTTGGCGCACAGGTTTCAGGTCAGGTGAAAAAAATGTATGTCAAATTAGGTGACCCAGTAAAACAAGGTCAACTGATTGCGCAAATTGATTCGATTCGTCAGGAAAATGATTTAAAAACTGCCGAAGCCAGCATTAAAAACCAACAAGCCCAGTTGGCAGTCAAACAAGCCAATCTGGCAAAAGTACAATCTGAATATCAGCGTCAACAAGCGATGTATGCACAAGATGCAACCTCTCGTGCAGAGTTAGAGTCAGCCTTGGCCAGCTATAAAACAGCACAAGCGGATATTTTGGCCATTAATGCACAAATTGAACAATCGCGCTTAACGCTTGCAACAGCCAAAGAAGATTTGGGTTATACCCAAATTATTGCGCCGATGGACGGAACAATTGTTGCGATTGTGACTGAGGAAGGTCAAACCGTAAATGCCAACCAAAGCGCACCGACCATTGTCAAATTAGCAAAACTTGACACCATGACCATTAAGGCTGAAATTTCCGAAGCCGATGTGATGAAAGTTGAACAGGGTCAAATTGTTTATTTCACCACTTTGGGCAATAGCGATAAAAAGCATTATGCAAAATTACGCCAAGTAGAACCTGCACCCGATTCAATTAATACTGAAACCAGTAACACATCATCGTCATCTAGTACTGCAATTTATTACAACGCATTATTTGATGTACCGAATGAAGATGGCAAATTACGCATTGATATGACGGCACAAGTTTATATCATCCTCAATGAAGCCAAAAATGTATTAACCATTCCGGCAGCAGCAATACAAAGCTCAAACCGTTCTCAAGCGAAACGTAGCGATACTGCAAAAGAACAAACAGCGAAAAGTTCAACGGATCAAATCCAGACGGATCGTCCAAAACGTCTTGAGCTATCGGCAGAAGAAAAAGCACTCATCGAACAAGGGAAAGCCTCTTTATCTATGGTTCGCGTGGTTCAAGCCGATGGAACAGCAAAACCACAAGCGGTATTGGTGGGCTTAAATAATCGCGTCACGGCCCAAATCATCAAAGGCTTAAAACAAGGTGACCAAGTGGTGATTGCCGATGCTTCAGACACCTCAAATGATGCGGCAAAACGTAGTAACCGCGCAGGCGCTGGTCCAATGAGAATGTAATCATGAGTCAAAATCAACCACCTTTGCTCAAGGTCACAGATCTGACTCGTGAATTCCCTGCTGGGGAAAACACCATTCAGATTTTAAAGGGCATCAATTTAGAGATTTATGCTGGAGAACTGGTCGCCATTGTTGGGCAATCGGGTTCGGGTAAATCAACCCTGATGAACATTCTTGGATGTTTAGACCAACCCACATCAGGCAGTTATCAGGTCAAAGGACGTGAAACACGCAAATTAGAAGCCGATGAACTCGCACAACTACGGCGTGAATATTTTGGTTTTATTTTTCAGCGTTATCACTTACTCGGAGATTTGACTGCCGCGGGCAACGTCGAAGTTCCAGCCATTTATGCAGGCGTAGATGCCTCTGCACGGCAACAACGCTCGACTCAACTGCTTTCTGATTTAGGTCTAGCTGAAAAAACCCAAAACCGCCCGAGTCAACTTTCAGGTGGTCAGCAACAACGTGTTTCCATTGCTCGTGCATTAATGAACGGCGGTGATGTGATCCTAGCCGATGAACCGACCGGTGCATTGGACAAAAATAGTGGGATTGAAGTGATACGTATTTTACGTGAACTCAATGCCCAAGGTCATACCATCATCCTTGTTACTCATGACATGAACGTGGCGAAAAATGCCTCACGTATTATTGAAATTAGTGACGGTAATATTATTTCCGATCGCGTCAATATCCCTGAGTCGGATGGCGAAGTGCTTGAGCAACAGCAGCTCGACCGTACGCCACAAAAGAAAACGCCTTCTTGGCGTTCAGCGGCAGATCGATTGGCTGAAGCCTTCCGCATGGCATTATTGGCCATGAATGCCCACCGCATGCGTACCTTCCTGACCATGCTCGGGATTATTATTGGTATTGCATCGGTCGTTTCAGTGGTGGCACTTGGAAATGGCTCACAAAAGCAAATTTTAGAAAATATCAGTAGCTTAGGCACCAATACCATTACCGTATTCCAAGGTCGTGGTTTTGGCGATAACTCCAAAACAGCGCAAGTCAAAACCTTGGTTCCTGCCGATGGCGAAGCTTTAGCTGAACAGCCTTATGTCGATGGGGTCAGCCCTTCCGTCACCAGCAGTGTCACTGCCCGATTTAAAGACACGGAGGCATCGGCCACCGTGAATGGGGTAAGTGAAGACTTTTTCTATGTTAGAGGCATGACCTTTCAATCTGGACAAGCTTTTGACAAAGAAGGCGTGACTGAACGTGCGCAAGATGTGGTGATTGATAACAACACCCAAAAAACTTTCTTTAGCGATGGGACGAACCCTGTAGGTCAAGTCATCCTTTTGGGCAGTGTGCCAAGTCGTATTATTGGCGTGATTGAAGCGCAAAAATCGATGATGGGAAATTCTGACAGCCTCAATGTGTACTTGCCCTATTCAACCGTGATGAGCCGTATGCTGGGACAATCGAATGTCCGCAGCATCATTGTCCGTGTTAAGGATGAGTACCCAAGTGCTGCTGCTGAAAATGCCATCCTAAATTTACTGGTGCAACGTCACGGCGCGCAAGATGTATTTACCCAAAACTCGGACAGTATTCGGGAAACCATTCAGCAAACCACACAAACCATGACCCTGCTCGTCTCTGCAATCGCAGTGATTTCATTGATTGTCGGGGGGATTGGCGTGATGAATATTATGCTGGTTTCGGTAACGGAACGAACGCAAGAAATTGGCGTACGTATGGCGGTTGGGGCACGGCAAAGTGACATCCTGCAACAGTTCCTGATTGAAGCGGTATTAGTGTGTATTTTAGGTGGCATCTTAGGTGTGCTTTTATCTTTAGGCATTGGACAGCTGATTGGTCATTTTGCCAGTGATACTTTCCAAATGGCCTATTCAACCACCTCTATTGTTGCAGCCTTCGTTTGTTCAAGCATGATTGGGATTATCTTTGGCTTTATCCCTGCCCGTAATGCAGCACAGTTAAATCCTGTGGATGCACTTTCTCGCGAATAAGGATACTCAGAATGCAGATGAATTTTACCAAATTGGCTACAACCCTCATGTTGAGTAGCTCACTGTTCGGTTGCGCTGCGGTGGTGAAAACACCGTATCAACAACCGAGTGTAAACATGCCAAATAATTTTCAAAACAGCAAAGCCGTAAGCCAACAAGTGCATGCTGATGTCTATGCAGATCAATGGTGGACTTTGTTTGGCGATACCCAGCTCAATCAATTGGTCAATCAAGTCCTCAGCAGCAATACTGATTTAGCCGTTGCAGGAATTAATTTACAGCAAGCACGCTTACAAGCAGGCTTAGCGCAAAACAAACAAGGCCCACGTGTCAGCTCAAGCGTATCTGCGGGACACAATATTGAGTTAAATTCAGGTGATGATTCTTCACGTGGCTTGTCACTGAACGGTGGGGTCAGCTATGAATTGGACTTGTTTGGAAAACTGGCAAACCAAACCGAAGCAACACATTGGGAAGCACTGGCAACTGAACAGGATTTGCAAAGTACCGCGCAAAGCTTAATTGCGACCACTGCCAACTTATATTGGCAATTGGGTTATCTGAATGAGCGTTATCAAATTGCGCAGCAAAATCTAGCTAGCACACAGAAAACTTATGAATTGGTGCGTACCCAATATCGTGCAGGTGCAGTGTCAGGTTTAGACTTGACCTCTGCGGAACAAGCGGTGCAAAGCCAAAAAGCGACTTTAAGTCAAATTGAACAGCAGCGCGTAGAAGCACGTACCGCTCTGGCCGTTTTACTGCATATGCCCGTACAGCAACTCAATATTCAAGAACCTGCCCGCTTACCACGTATTGGGCTGCCCAGCATTGCAGCAGGCTTACCTGCCGACTTGCTGGCACGTCGTCCAGATTTGCAAGCTGCCGAATTACGTTTACGTAAAAGCTTAGCCACCAAAGATGCCACCAAAGCCAGTTACTACCCGTCAATCAGCTTGACTGGAAATTTAGGTTCATCCAGTACATCGTTAAGCAACCTATTGCAAAATCCGGCTTTAACTTTGGGCGCAAGCCTCAGCTTACCGTTTTTGCAATATAACGATATGAAAAAAGATTTGGAAATCAGTGATTTGGATTATGAAAAATCGATTCTTCAATATCGTCAAACCTTGTATCAGGCATTTGCTGATGTTGAAAATGCGTTGTCGGCACGCACTGAACTCAATCAACAAGTGGCACTGCAACAACGTAATGTCCAACTTGCTGAAAAAACTGAGCGCTTAACTGAAGTGCGTTATCGTAACGGTGCCATTGCACTTAAAAATCTATTAGATGCGCAAGCAACCACGCGCAATGCCCAGCTGTCTTTGGTGCAAACCAAACAAAGCCAATACAATGCCTATGTCACCTTGATGCAGGCTTTAGGCGGCAGTCCAATCAAACAGCTGCCTTAAACTTAAAGCCCCAATAAAAAACTGCCCTTAGGCATAATCTTTGGTCAGTTTAAATAACAAAAGCCCCAACTGGGGCTTTTGTTATTTAAACGATTTACTGATCTTTCAGCACTTAAAAATCAGGACGATAATATTGGTAAGTCAAACCACTTTCTTTATAAACATCATAACTTTTTTGTCTAAAATCGGACACCCATTGCGTACCGGTAAAGCCAGCAATATGACCATAGGTATGTTTACTGGTTCGACGAATAATATAAATATCCCCTTGTTTAGGTGCATCAAACTTAGGATTAATTTGTCGATAACCAATTTTCATCAAGGTGTTGCCCCAATCCGAAGCAGCAATCGGATGGCTTTTAAACTGAGCACCGGCTGACTCCAAAGCCACCCTGATACTTTTTGCACATTTTTTTGAACTGGTTTGACTGGTGATACTTTGCAATCTTTGGGTGAATTTATCAATATCAATTCGCTGCGCACTGCCAGAGGTATAGTTTTTATTTTTTGATTTTTCTGGTCTGATGATCGCATCTGGATTTACTGTAGATTTATAGCTTTGACCTGCTTTTGAACGAATAATGATTTCTGTTGCTGTAGGTGCATGAATATCGTGCATATCCACATGTTGATCATAAATCATTCCAAACCTCTAATTTCTCTTTAAGCACTGCACTTACCGTTTGCAATACACATACTTGATTATTTATGAGCTGAGAATGGTAATGCCAGAATGTTAATTTTTCATATAAAATATGTAAGATATTTTGTCTTTGTTAACACAGAAGCGCTAACTGGCTATTTTTTAATTTATTTTTAGTACTGTAAAAGTGAAATAAAATTTATCTGCAAAAAAGTTCACTCCCCAAATAGCGCAGTAATAGGTCTTTTTTCTCAATATTCCAACCCATGACTGAGCAATATTACCTTCAAATTCGGTCTTTCTGGACCTCCGCCTCAGCCCAATTGCCCATGCTTAACGCTTAAAAAAGCCCTCATTTTAGTATAGACTGCTAGGTTAACTCGACTTAGATGATCCTTTCGCAACAGGCCTTAAATGACTCGGTTTGTGCTTAGGGGAACTCAACTTTTTGGAATTTTTATGAAAGCGTATTTAGACCTTTTACAACACATCCTCGACAACGGTGGCGACAAAGGCGATCGTACTGGAACAGGTACACGTTCTGTATTTGGTCATCAAATCCGCTTTAATCTTGCTCAAGGTTTTCCGTTATTGACCACCAAAAAAGTTCATTTTCGCTCCATCGCGATTGAATTATTATGGTTCCTCAAAGGCGACACCAACGTTAAATATCTCCAAGACAACAAAGTTTCAATTTGGGATGAATGGTCAACCGCAGAACAAACGGCGCGTTTTGGTCGTCCTGAAGGCGAGCTTGGTCCCGTTTACGGTCATCAATGGCGTAATTTTGGTGCGACGAAAAAAGCGGATGGCTTATATGAGCAAGATGGCTTTGACCAAATTCAATGGTTAATCAACGAAATTAAAACCAATCCAAACTCACGTCGTTTAATTGTCTCAGGTTGGAATCCAAATGAAGCTGGCAATGTTGCCCTTCCTCCTTGTCATACCCTATTCCAGTTTTTTGTACAGAACGGCAAACTCTCTTGCCAATTGTATCAACGTAGCGCAGACGTGTTCTTAGGCGTTCCATTTAATATTGCCAGCTATGCACTCCTTACTCATATGATTGCCCAAGTCTGTGGTTTAGGCGTGGGTGAGTTTGTTTGGACGGGCGGCGACACACATTTATATATGAACCATTTTGAACAAGCGCAATTGCAATTAAGTCGTGAGCCAATGCCACTGTGCCAACTGAAATTAAATCCAGAAATCAAAGACATCTTCGCATTTAAATTTGAAGATTTCGAAATTGTCGATTACCAATCACATCCGGGTATTAAAGCCCCTGTTGCAGTTTAATTTTTCTAATTAGTCATTCCACTAAATTCATAATCCCCCTAAATCCCCCTTTAAAAAAGGGGGACTTGAATAAAACAAATGGGGGATACAGTCAAATAAGGCGAGCTTTATGACATTCCAAAATTTAGAAGTTGTTCACGTTGTAGCCATGGATCAACAACGCTGCATTGGTAAAGCAAATGATTTACCTTGGCATATTTCTGCTGATCTCAAACACTTTAAAGCCATCACCCAAGGTGGTGTCGTGGTCATGGGACGTAAAACGCTAGAGTCTATGGGACGCACCCTGCCAAACCGGGTCAACTGGGTCATTACCCGTGACCACAACTGGTCATTTGAAGGGACTAAAGTCGCGTATTCAATTGAAGATGCTTTAACTCAAGCTGTTGCCGATGTGCAAGCTTCTGAAAAACCGACCAGCATTTTTATTATTGGCGGTGGTGAAATTTTCAAACAAACCATGAATATTACGGACCGCCTAGAATTGACCCATGTCGAACTTGATGTTCAAGGCGATGCCTATTATCCAGAAATCCCCACTGAATTTAAAAAGGTCGCAGCGGAACAACATATTGACGACAAAACAGGGATTGCTTTCGAGTTCGCAACGTATCGAAAATAAAGCAAAGAATTATTTATAACAGTCAAATATGCATAATATTGGAAAAACAGAATTTTTTGCTGCTTTGGGCATGGCACTACTGCATTCCGTGTTCAGTCTGTTTGTTATTTTGTCCTCTATTTGGCTGTGTCTTGCTTTATGGTTTCAAGAACCTTTGGGTGGGTTGATGACCCGTATACTGATTGGCATCTGGATTGCTTTTGCACTCAGTATTCTTGGAGTTTATGCCACCCAAGCTTTCTTTAGCCGCCACACCGATATCTTGCTATATATGCTTGGCTTACTCTGCGGTTTATACTGGTATTTCGGCTTAGAAGCCAAACCAGATCGCGACTGGAATCCCGAAGTTGCGCAAGTGCTTTCCTATGAACAACAAGGCGACCTCGTCACCTTACACAATGTGCGTAATTTTAATTGGCATGCAGACGGCAGTTATGATGAGCGCTGGGAATCTCGCCAGTTTGATTTAAAACAAATCACAGGGGTCAATATCATTACCTCCTATTGGATGGGACCACGCATTGCCCATACCTTGGTGAGTTTTGATTTTGCCAATACACAACCACTGACCTTCTCGATAGAAATTCGCAAAGAAAAAAATGAAGAATTTTCGACTATTGGTGGTTTTTTTAGAAAATATGAACTCAGTCTTGTGGCTGCGGATGAAAAAGATTTAATTTATACGCGCAGTAATAGCCGTGGTGAACAGGTCTATTTCTTTCCCATCAACATGTCGAAAGCAGAAAGTCGTGCTTTATTTGAACAATACCTACACAAAGCCAATGAGTTAAAACAACAGCCTAAATGGTATAACACCCTCACCAGTAACTGCACCACGCTGGTCTTTGATATGGTGCAAGCGATATCTAAACAGCATTTACCGACCGATTATCGTCTACTGGCTTCAGGTTATTTACCCAATTATCTTTATGACTTAAACGCTATTTCACATGACCTCAGCATGAAACAATGGTATGGAAAAGCACATATCAACCCACGGGTCAGCGAATTAAATCATCTTTCTAGCACACAATATTCAGCGCTTATTCGGCAAAATTTACCGCAAAGAAAAATCGAGAGCCCGCAGTAAAACTGCAACTTCAAAATAAAAAACATACATTTAAAGCTAGTTAAATCCATCTTTTTTTGCTTATATAGCCTAGAAGTTAAATTAAAAAATGAGACATGAAAATGTTAAAAAAATTATTAGCGATCAGCATCATTGCTGCAACTCTGGCTGTTACAGGTTGTGAAACGGTGCCCAATGCCTCTGCAACCATTGAAACTGCAAACTTAATTCAATTACAAAACAAAACTTGGATTACAACACATCTTGGCAATACCGAAATTAAAACCGCACCGACCGCACACAACATTCCAAGCTTACAATTTGATGCAGCAACAAAGCGCGTAACTGGAACAGATGGCTGTAATCGTATTATGGGCAGCTATGAAGCTGGACGAGATACCTTGGTCTTGAGTCAAATGGCCGGAACAAAAATGGCATGTTTAGACAACAACAATGTCTCTCAAAAATTTAACCAAGCATTAGATCAAGTGGCGAACTATCAAGTATTTGGTAAAACACTCAAATTGCTTGATCGTCATGGCAATGTCCTGATTCAGTTTAAAAGTTCAGTTCAACCGCGCTAAATCGCAGCGATAAAGAGCCTGTTCAGTCAGGCTTTTTACTTTTAATCATCAATAAAGACATTGTAGCTTCATAAAAAGCCCCTATATTAAAAAACAATAAACAAATACAGGATAAAACCATGCAACAAGCGTTATTTGGTGGTGGATGTTTTTGGTGTGTCGAAGCCATATTTTTACAGCTTAAAGGTGTGCAAAAGATCGTCAGTGGTTATGCAGGTGGTCATACCGACCATCCCAATTATGACGATATTTGTCGCGGCGACACCAACCATGCAGAAGTCATTTTGATTGATTATGATGAGACACAAATTAGCTTTGAGCAACTTTTAGATGTGTTCTTTACCACCCATGATCCAACCACATTAAATCGTCAGGGCAATGACATCGGTACACAATATCGTTCCGTGATTTATTACCTCAATGATGAACAGCAACAGCAGGCACAACAAAGCATTGATCGACTCAAAGCGGATGGTTTAAATATAGTGACTGAACTGAGCCCTGCACCAAAATTTTACCCTGCTGAAGAATATCACCAAAACTTTTTTGCCCGTAATCCAGCACAAGGCTACTGCAACTTTGCTATTCCACCAAAATTAATGAAATTACGCAGTAAGTTTCAAAACTTACTTAAGTCTGAATAAGGTCTATTTTTGGGCAAATTTCAGCAATAAAAAAAGCGACCTTAAGGTCGCTTTTTAAATAATCAGATTAGTTATCACTGAGGAAAGCAATATCACTGAGCCCGGCTTCGCTCGCACGTGACATGACTTGTGCCACAGTATCGTAACGTGCTTCTTTATCTGCACGTAATTGAACCGTTGGCTTTTGTTCAGCTTGACCCGCTTCATTCAAACGAGTTTGTAACTCATCTAAACTAATCACTTCGGCATTCCAAGCCACTTCACCGTTGGCATTAATACTCACGGTGATTGCTTTAGGTGGCGGCTGAGTAATTTCCGCTGTGGTTTTTGGTAAGGTTAATGGAATTGATGGGTTAGCAACGGTTGCTGTCACCAAGAAGATGATCATCAATACCAACATAATATCGATGAGTGGAATGAGATTCATCTCATTCATGCCTGCATCGTTGTCTTCACCCAATTGAAAGCCCATTAAGCTTGACCTCCAACTAAACCTTGTTGTGTTGCTTTCGCTTCTACTTTTTGTGCAGCAGAATCTTGTTGCAACATGGTGTCAATTAATAAACCATGTGCTTGGTCTTGTAATTCATGTGCAAAGCTACGGTTCGCACGTGCACAAATGTTATAAGCCAGTACCGCAGGAATAGCGACCGCTAGACCTAAACCAGTCATAATCAACGCTTCACCCACAGGTGTTGCAACTTGTGCTAAACCGGCTTGACCACTTTTGCCTACCGCAACCAAGGCATGGAAAATACCCCAAACCGTACCAAATAAGCCGACAAAAGGTGCCAATGAAGCAATCGTACCTAAAACGGCAACGCCTTTTTCAGCCTGCGATTTTTCAGCAGAAATTTGACGCAATAAAGCTTGTTCTGCAACAGCTTTACGTTGCTCAAAATTGAGAGGGGCAAATTTTGCTTTTAACTTGCTTAACGCTTGAGAAAGTTGAGCATAAGCTTGTTGCTTCAGTTGGCGAGTCCCCATTAAACGTAAAACGAAGATCGTCCATGTCGTAATCGACATTGCCAATAACACGAAATACAGTGTCTTACTCACTGCATCGGCATGTTGCCAATAAACTGAAAAGTTCATACTCGAACTCCTAATAAATGTTAGCCGTGTGGATTCAATGTCAATTCAAATGGTTGGTCAGCACTAATTGGATAAGCCACGCCATTTTCTTTGTACGGTTTGAATTTGGAACTACGCACTGAGCGTAAAATCTTTTCATCTAAAGCAGCAACACCACTTGAACGTGCAATACGTGCAGAAGTAATCACCCCTTTTTCATTCGCTTCAATATGCACAACCACTGTACGCGTTTGACCGTCTAAATCGTTATTGTTATATGACGGTTTAGGCGAACGACTCCATTGCACACCCGAACCACCAATCGATACACTTTTCGGGGAAGGCGGTGCTGATGGCGCTGGGGGTGCAACAGGTGCAGGCGCTGGTGCAGATTTAATCACTTTTGTTTCAGAAACAGTGGTCGTTACAACTGGAGATGGGGTCGGTTTCGCCTCAACGGGTTTGACAACTGGTTTTGCTGTTTCTGCTTTTTTAACTTGTTGAACTTTCTCGACCTTTTTTGGCGGTGGAGGAAGTTGTTTTTCTACAATTTTAACTTGTTTTACTTCTTTAGGCTTCGGCTTCTCTTTTTTCGGTTCAGCTTTAGGCTTTGGAGGTAATTCTTTTGGTGGCTCTTGAATTTTAACAAAACGAACTTGTAAGGGTTCTTTCTCAATCGGTTTGAGTTCAGGGGTCTTCATTTGCCCCACCGCCCATAAAACGCCCATATGACCGACCACCACAGCAATAAGTGCAGTGATAATTTTCTTTTTCATCGGATTGGGAGTTTGCATATGTAGAGCAGAAGATTGACTCATTAAAATCAGTTACCTAATTCAAGCGATTGTCCATCAATAAAGACTTAAACAATCAAACTCATCGGTTAGTACAATTAAAGTAGCCTAATAATAAATGAGAAGTGTTTTCATTTGCAACTATTAATTGGAAAGTTTTAATGAGTTTTTTTAATCAAAAACAAAAAAGGCATGCCTAAAGCATACCTTTTGAATTGATCATTTTAAAAAAATTATTGGAAAACAACTGTCTTATTACCATCCACAATAATACGATCTTCAAGATGCCATTTCACCGCACGCGCCAAAACATTGCGCTCGACATCCTGTCCAAGTTCACGTAATTGATCAACGGTAAAATCGTGATTGACCCGTTCTACATCTTGTTCAATGATTGGACCTTGATCCAGATCAGCCGTCACATAATGCGCTGTTGCACCAATCAGTTTCACCCCTTTTTCATAGGCTTGTTTATACGGATTGGCACCGACAAAGGCAGGTAAAAATGAATGATGGATATTAATAATCTTCATTTCCCATTTAGAAACAAAGCTTTCACTTAAGATTTGCATATAACGCGCAAGCACAAGTAAGTCATTACCCTGCATGATTTCATCAATTTTTGCGTAAGCTTCTTCTTTATTGTCTTTATTCACAGGGACAACAACAAAAGGAATACCAAAATTTTCAACTGATTCACGTAAATCTTCGTGATTTGACACCACAGTGGTAATTTCACACGGTAAACCGCCACGCGCATGACGCCACAACAATTCAAGCAAAGCATGATCGACTTTAGAAACTAAAACACCGACTTTTTTAACATCACTCACCAATGCCAAACGCCAATGCATGTTATAGCGCTCGGCAACATTGCTGGCAAAAGTGTGAGTTAAACTTTCTTTACGGCTTTGCAAGTTATCCAGTTCAAACTCAACACGCATGAAATAACGCCCGCCCTGAGCTTCAGTCGCGTATTGATCAAGTGCGGTAATATTTGCGCCTTGATGATACAAAAAACTCGATACAGCTTGCACGATCCCTGGTTTGTCCTCGCAAGTAATCAGTAAACGTGCTGTGTTGGCAGTGGTCATATTCATGTTGGTTTATATCACTAATCAGTTAAATTGAAAAACAAGCCGAGCATTCTAACGCTTTTTTAAGGCTTTCTAAATAGGCTATGTAGCATCGTGATTTTTACTTGAGGATAAACTCTCAAAAAGTTCTGAAGGACCTAGCGTTTCAAGCAAATGTTCATAAGTTTGACGGCTTTCACCACGCAAATACGCCCCTTCTAGGAACACCATTTGACGTAATGCCTGCCAAACCCACTTTTCTTCTAAAGTATTTGAATCGGTAATATGACCCGACATATATAAGAAGTTGGTCCAGTTGGTCAAAACAATCCACAAGTTAATAATTAAGGCCTCAATTTCCGAGTCCGTCATTTGCATTAATCCGGCATTTACAAAGGCTTTATAAATTTTCTGCCCCTGCTGCATCACCTGACCCGCAAACCGTGGATACATTTTTCGAAAATCTTCATTATTTTCAACCAAATGATAAACATCACGATGCAAAAAGCGATAAGCCCAAAGCTGACTGCTCAGCACTTGAAAATAACGAATCTTATCATTGGCATCGAGCAAGCGATCATCTGGTAATGCAAGCATTTCCAAAGTTTCTTTTTGATACTGCTCCATCAACTCTTTGATAATTTCATTTTTATTACGAAAGTGGTAATACAAATTACCCGGACTCATATTCAGTTCAGCTGCAATATGATTTGTTGTCACAGAACGCTCACCGCGCTCATTAAATAACTGTAAGCTGAGCTGTAAAATACGTTCTTTGGTTTTCACCGTTTTGGAGTGAGACATCCTAAAGTAACCATTCATTCAATAGGTTAGCTAGCTAACACATAAAGTAACTTGACTATTTAGAGCTTTTACTCTAAAAAATAAATTAATCGCTTTTTATTTAATGGTAATCGGTCATGAACAGTCAAACAAAAACAACTTCAATGACACCACATTCTTCTGATATTCAGCACTTACATGATGTGCTAGAACAACAAAAATATGCCTATCAACGCCATCCTTTACCAACAGCAAAGGAACGCATTGATCGTTTAGCACGTCTAAAGCGTATCTTAGTTAAGTATCAAGATCAATTTGCTGAAGCAATTAATCAAGACTATGGTAACCGTTCCATTGGTGAAACCAAAATCGGGGAACTGCTCACCTGTCTTGAACATATTAAGTATTATAGCAAGCATTTGACCCATTGGATGAAACCTTCGAAACGCCATGTTGGAATTATTCATCAACCGGCAAAAGCTTGGGTACAATATCAACCTTTAGGTGTTGTGGGCATTATTACCCCTTGGAACTATCCTTTATTGTTGTCTATTGGCCCTCTCATTTGTGCCATTGCGGCTGGCAACCATGCCATGATTAAAATCTCAAGTGCATCGAGCGAATTTGGTCAGGTGCTTGAAAAAGCGCTCAATGAAGCATTTCCGATTGAATTGGTCGCAGTCATCAATGGTGGTGGGAAAATTTCCGATGCTTTTAGCCATTTAGCCTTCGATAAAATTATTTTCACTGGTTCTACCGAAATTGGTAAAACGGTCATGGCCGCAGCAGCACAAAATCTAGTCCCAGTCATTTTAGAGCTTGGTGGAAAATCACCAGTATTGGTTCATCCCTCTATCGATTTACAAGATGTCGCGCAACGTCTGGCTGCGGGTAAATTATGGAATTCAGGGCAAACCTGTGTTGCACCCGACTATATGTTCCTACCGAAAGGCAAAACGGCTGAATTTATTGAACACTACAGTGCCTGTGTCGCAGAGATGTATCCCAATATTGAATATAATCAAGACTACACCTCTATTATCAATGACAAACAATACAATCGCCTACAAGGTTATTTAGAAGATGCCCGCAATCAGGGTGCTAAAATTATTGAAATTAATCCTGCACATGAAAACTTAAGCTTAGTTCGAAAAATTGCGCCAACTTTACTGACTGGCGTAACCACAGACATGCAGATTATGAAAGAAGAAATTTTTGGCCCGATTCTGCCCATTCTAGAATATGATCAAATTGACGATGTTATTGAGTTTATTAATAGCCGTCCTCGTCCACTTGCATTATACTACTTCGACTTTGATCAAGCGCGTGCTGATTATGTCGCACAGCGTACTCATTCAGGGCATTTCGGACAAAACACGGTTTTGACCCATGTTGCACAAGATGACTTACCTTTTGGTGGGGTCGGTGCTTCAGGTATGGGGAAATATCATGGTCCAGAAGGTTTCTTCAGTTTGTCACATGAACGGTCAGTGATGTCTAATCCTAAGCTGTATAGCTTAAAATTTATTCTTCCACCGTTTAACAAGCCGATTCATCGACTAATTTCAAAGACCCTTCTTCGATAACTGATCAAGGCATGATCTATCACACATAATCATGCTGCGTTTTTATTAAATTCGCTTGTCTTTTAAGCGTATTTTTGGTATAAAACGCCCCTTGAATGATTTCATCCGTTTACTTTTAATGACTAGCGCACAATCGGTGCTGTCTAGCAATGGAGTTCACCATGTCTAAGGTTTGCCAAGTTACCGGCAAGCGTCCAATCGTTGGTAACAACGTATCGCACGCAAACAACAAAACCAAACGCCGGTTCGAGCCGAACCTGCATCACCACCGTTTCTGGTTAGAAAGCGAAAAACGTTTTGTACGTCTTCGTTTAACCACTAAAGGTATGCGTATTATCGACAAATTGGGTATCGAAAAGGTTGTTGCTGACCTTCGTGCTCAAGGTCAAAAGATCTAAGGAGTCTGAACCATGCGTGATAAAATTCGTCTAGTTTCTTCAGCTGGTACAGGTTATTTCTATACCACTACTAAGAACAAACGTACTATGCCGGAAAAAATGGAAATCAAAAAATTTGATCCAAAAATCCGTCAACACGTAATTTTCAAAGAAGCTAAAATTAAATAATTTTTGCTTTTTTAAAAAAACGACCTTTTGGGTCGTTTTTTTTTGCATTTTTTTTGCCCCACTTGATAAACTTTAAAATAATCTTTTGGCATTTTTTGTGCTTATCCTTTTTACCCTTAACATAGGCTTAAGGAGTTTTTAGTGCCTCATGACATAGATCTCATTATATTATTGGCCGTTGGCTTTGGACTTGCGCTTATTTTTGGCTATCTTGCCGCTCGTATACGCCTCCCTCCCCTGATTGGCTATCTCATTGCTGGTATTATTCTGAGTCCAAATACACCCGGTATCGTCGCAGACATGCATCTTGCCAACCAATTGGCTGAACTTGGGGTGATGTTCCTCATGTTTGGTGTTGGAATGCACTTTTCCCTAAGTGATTTGATGCAGGTACGTCGCATTGCACTACCCGGAGCAATTTTACAAATTGCTGTGGCAACCTTACTGGGAATAGGCATTTCCATGATGTGGGGCTGGAGTTTTGGCTCTGCCTTGGTCTTTGGTTTAAGTCTTTCCTGTGCCAGTACTGTGGTTTTACTCAAAGCCTTAGGAGATCGGGGTTTACTCAACTCCGTCAACGGGAAAATTGCCGTAGGTTGGTTATTGGTTGAAGACTTGGTGATGGTTCTGGTCTTGGTTCTCCTACCTGCCACAGCCGTTTTACTGGGTGGCACCCCAATTGCAGGATCAGATCCTACCGCAAATATCTGGATGACCTTAGCCATTACCTTGCTTAAAGTTGCGGGTTTTATTGCCTTTATGTTGATTATTGGCAAACGCTTAGTTCCCTTTATTATGCAAATTGTGGCGCGCTTAGGTTCGCGTGAACTCTTTACGCTCACTGTCGTTGCTGCCGCGGTCTCCATTGCTTTTGGTGCCTATAAAGTTTTTGGCGTATCCATGGCACTCGGTGCGTTCTTTGCCGGTATGGTGGTCAAAGAATCGGACTTTAGTCACCGTGCTGAAGAAGAAACGTTACCCCTACGTGAAATTTTCTCCATTCTGTTCTTTGTTTCAGTCGGCATGTTGTTCGACCCAAGAATTTTACTTGAACAACCGCTGCATGTGCTTGCTGTAGTTGGCATTATTATGATTGGTAAAACCATTGCGGCGATGGCACTGGTGCTGTTCTTCCGCTACCCAATCAATACGGCCTTAACCGTAGGTGCAAGTCTGGCACAAATTGGCGAGTTCTCCTTTATTCTGGCGACCTTGGGCGTGTCTCTACACCTGTTATCACTGGAAGGTCAAAACCTGATTCTTGCTGGTGCATTAATCTCAATCACCTTAAATTCTTTTGTATTTTCTGCGATCGAACCTATTCAAAACTGGATTCGAGAGCGCTCGCACTTGGCACGCTTACTCGAACGTAGTGGTGATCCACTCTCTATGCTGCCCGATGAAGTCTCTCAAGAATATTTACGCGATCAGGTGGTCATTGTCGGTCACGGTGAAGTGGGGCGTCGTATTACACGTGCTTTAATGCAAGATGGCATTAAAGTGGTGATTGCGGAAGAAAACCGAGAAATTGTCGAAAATTTACGTGAGAAAGGCATTGCCGCCGTTTCGGGTCATGCCACCGAAGTAGGTGTACTGATTCAGGCGCATATTCAACATGCACGTTTACTGGTGCTCTCACCTATGGATATTTTAGATATTCATAAAATTGTCGATATTGCCAAGACCTTGAATCCGCAAATTCAGGTGCTTGTCTGTGCTGAAAGCAAGGAAGAAGCTGAAGTAATTCGTCGTGAGGCGATTGGTGAAGTGTATTTTGCCAAAGAGGAAATGGCAAAAAATATGACTAATCATATTCTCAATCAAATCCAGATTGCGCATCATCAAGATCCGACGCATTAGGCCTCTTGTGATAAAAATTTTGTGATAAAAAACGCACTCATTGGTGCGTTTTTTTATGGAAAAAAATCAACTCAAATACTGAGGTTGCTCATCCACTATTTCTGCCTGCCATTCATTGACTTGCTTTTCCATCATGGCAAATAAAGCAGCTTGCACCATATGTTGTGCAATCACTGGCATCTGATCACCCAAGAGTGTCTTCACTTCATCATTAAACTGAATTTTAACTAAGGGTTCTTTTTCAGAGCCTGCATTTCGCAATGCCAACTCGCCACCTTCAAGTTGAACCAATTCTAAAATCGCTTCTTGATTACCAAATAATTCTTTCAACTGTTCTATAGACATATATCCTCCATGTTCAACATGGTGGCAAAGGCTGTTGCACTTTGCATTACGTAGACTATTTATATAAGGTCAATGCTAAAAACTTCAAGAGTAGATCACAAAGATTAAAACTCAACCATTTCGTTACGAAAACCATCAATCAGCTGGGTTAAATCACGGTGCCATTCACGCAAAATTTTAGTATCAGGCAACCATGCTTGTGGCGTTTGCGTCACTTTAATAATTAAATTTGATGATGTTTCATTCTCTGGTTCTGGCGCACTCGGTTCAGGTGCATATTGACACATACGATATGCACGCTTTAATTCTGCAATAAAACCGTGTTTTGCCAATTGCTGCATTACCGTCACTTCTGGAGAAACTTGTCCTTTTGCGGCCATATGCTCTTCAATGGACTTTAAAGTCGGTGCAAAATCATTTAAACGATAATAACGAACCAATTCTTGTAAAAAAGCCAACACGGCTCCATGCAAATGAAAGACGGCAGCTTCACGATGTGCCTGTACTTGTTGAATATGTTCGATTTGCTCTGCTTGTTGACATGAAAGACGTGCAAAATACAGTTTTTGATTGGTACGGTCAGCATGGAAGCGAGCAACACGAGACATAATGATATTCCTAAATTTTGACGTTTTTTACACAGCTAAGATTAAACTTTATTTGAATCAATTCACAATAAAAATTATGCATGATCCATTTCAATTAAATAGATTTTCCGCTTTGCAGGCACTGCAACCTGATTTTTGATGGGGCGAACATTACTCAGTTGCCAAGCAAAATAACCTGCTGCCCAATAACTTGCACATGCGGCTTCAACTTCATGAGGTTGCCAGATGTGAACTGATTCGACATCGACCAACACCACCGCGATACCCTGTTCTTCATCACCAGCATGGTTTAAAAAGGTTTTATTTTCGACAATCAATAAATCTTTTAAAGGGAGTTGCTCAGGTTGCCATGAGCGAACCTCCAAAGTTTTCATACCCTGTGCGATGCGCATAGCATTGGGTGCAACAATGGAGAGTGCTGAAAACTTTCTTTTCATTTTCATTCGTCCATAAAAAAGGAGCTATCGCTCCTTTTTTATCTTTATTTTGCTTCTGACTTCACTTCAGCTTTCGCTTCAGGTTTATTTTCGGCCTGTTTTACACGAATACCGTGTCCGTGCAAACGCAGCGTATTTAAGCCTTTAATCGCTCTCACGGCTTCACGACCATGTGGCATATCAACAAAGGCAAAACCTTTAGATTTACCTGTTGCAGGGTCTAAAACCAAATTACACGCATTCACAGTACCAAATTCTTGAAATAGCTTCAGTAATTCAGCTTCTGTTACTGTACGCTCTAAATTACGAACTAAAATTTTCATCTCACAACCTTTAAATAGGCAAAATCATCAAAAAGCACTCGCCTACTCGACTTTTTGAACTTCGCAATAAAAAACAAAATAACGCAATTGTTATAGTTTAATCGAGATCAATGCCAAAATCTAAATTAATCGATTGGCGTTCGATTAAAGCACTTTTTACCGTTTGTTGACGGGTTTTGTGATGGGTTTCCATGGTGCATAAGTTACGGGTTAAATCATTGAGAAAATAACTTTCCACTTTACGTCCTTGTTCATCGACCTGATCACGTGCCCAAAGGCTTAAATTTTGCTTGGTCAAAATCAATTCATTTTGTGCGCGGGTCAATGCCACATAAAGCACACGGCGCTCTTCTTCCACATCATCAAAACTGCCTTGCGCACGTGCATGTGGATATTGTCCCGCAGTGACATTGGCCACATAACAAATCTTCTGCTCTGTCCCTTTAGCAGAGTGAATGGTGATCAGGGTGACCACATCATCTTCTGACTGGCGTTCAATTTCACTGATCGACACTGGATCAAGTACATATTCTTCTAAAAATTCACTGAGCTGTGAATGTTTCGACGCCAATTGTTTCACCAACTCAAAGTCACCCTGACGGCGATTCCAGTCTTTTTTATAATTTTCAGCAAGCTGTGTTTCAATAGCTTGAATACCGAGACTGACCGACTCTTTGACTTCATGGCGCAAGACATTCATTTGCTTCATGATCAATAACGTCTGTGCGGGAATCCGAGCGAATTTTTCCAACTTCTCAAAAATGCCATCCATATCGGCCTGTTGCAGAAGTTGTTGTGCTAAACGACTTGCTCCCACATCACCCACACCATTCCACAGCGTCAAGAAGCGCATCCACGCAATATCATCCAAAGGATTGGCAATCACACGCAATAAACTTAATAAATCTTTCACATGCGCAGTTTCAAGTAACTTCATGCCACCAATAAAACGATACGGGACATTGGCTTGAATACAGGCGGCTTCGATATGACGTGCGGCAAAACTTGAACGCACCAATACCATATGGTCACGCCATGCATTTCCAGCTAAGTAATGACGCTCTTTGATGTCAATCGCAATCCATTTTGCTTCATCAAATTCATTGGGGAAAATGTGCATTTTCGGCTTAACGCCTTCCCCGCGATGCGCATCTAAGCGTTTGTCATATTTGATTGCACTTTGATCGAGCAACCAATTCGACAAGTCTAAAATTTCTTGCGTCGAACGGTAATTTTGTTCCAATTTAAAAATCTGCGCATCAGGCACACGCTCTTTAAAATGGTGAATATTTTCAAAATCTGCACCACGGAAACCGTAAATCGATTGCGCATCATCGCCCACACAGAATAGGCTCACTTTGTCTTTTAGCGGCTCAAGCAAAGCCCATTGCAGTGGATTGGTATCCTGCATTTCATCGACCAACATGTGTTGGCAAATGGACGAGACATAATCGACCAAGCCTTCAGATTTCTCTAAAGCCGAAGCCACAATCGCCAGAATATCATCATAATCCAAGAAGCTACGCGCACGTTTTCGTGCTTCGTATTCTTGCATAATTGCGGCAATTTGATCTTTAAACACAATATGTTCAGGATGCTGTTTTTCTAAAGCCACGCTCAGTTTTTGACGGGTATTACGGGCAAAAGAATACAGATCACAAAGTTCTTTTGGTTTTGGCAGTTGATTCGGGTTATTTTTATCATCTTTGCCGCGAATTAAACGGAACATCATGATCTGGTCATCACGGTCAATAATCGTGAATTGTTCCAAACCAAATGCTTTAGGAATACGGCGCAATAAATACATACAAAAGGTATGAAACGTCGATGCACGTAAGCCTTTGGCTTGATCGCCCAAAGCCAATTCGACACGTGCAACAATTTCACTGGCTGAACGGCGAGTAAAGGTGAGAATTTGGATTTGATTGGCTGGCACACCTTGATCAATCAGATAGGCTGCACGTGCCACTATCGTTTTGGTCTTACCACAGCCTGCCCCTGCAAGTACCAAGCTATGTTTGGTCTCGGTTGTTGCTGCTTGCTTTTGTTGAGGGTTTAACTCATCAATGAGCTGTGCGAGTGACATACGATTTCAAATCTCAGATTTTAAAAGTGCGATAGTAGCATAAGCGCTTTTGTAAAAGCTGCGTTAGCGGCTGAGTAAAGTCTGATTAGCTAGAGATCCACACCACATAGATTCAATCATCAACAAGGTCGCATGGATGCCATCTACACATGCAACTTCAATCCATTGAAAGTTTAAGCTCGTGAAATATTCGGCTGCTGAGCAGATAAAAGTCTGGCAACATTTTGACAGGTTCTTTGCAAATTCTTCTCAGCATTATCTAAAGCTGTTTGCAAATCACAAGCTCCGTCAACAATACCAAAAATCGCAGTAAAACCTTCTGCGTAGAGTTTCTCTATGCCCTCACCCACATAGCCTGCACAAGCAATCACAGGTTTATTCAGTCGCTTTGCCACTTGTGCCACACCAAACGGTGTTTTACCAAATTTGGTCTGAAAATCAATGCCACCTTCACCGGTAAACACGTAATCTGCTTGAGCAATTTTCTCAGCCAATTGGGTTTGCTCAATTACCAGTTCCACGCCTGAACGTATCTTTGCTCCGGCAAATGCCATAAGAGCAAAACCCAAACCACCGGCTGCGCCCGCACCTGCTACATGTCGAATATCAAGTCCATATTGCTGCTCAACCAAATCAGCAAAATGACTGAGGTTTTGATCCAGTTGTTTCACCATGTCAGGCGTTGCCCCTTTCTGCGCTCCAAACACAGATGATGCACCCTGTTCACCACATAAAGGATTATTCACATCACTGGCAATCATGATTTCAACCTGCTTTAAACGAGCATCTAAAGCAGAAAGATCAATCTGATGAATTTGCTTTAGTTGCCCACCACCGACAGCAACTTCACCACCATCGATATCATAAAATTTTGCCCCTAAGGCTTGCGCCATGCCAGCACCTGCGTCATTGGTGACGCTACCGCCTAAACCAATGATGATTTTAGCAACGCCATGATCTAAAGCAGCTTTAATCATTTCCCCCGTTCCCAACGTTGTGGTCAGCAAAGGATTGCGCTGCGATTTTTCCAGCAGATGAATCCCATTGGCTTTTGCCATTTCAATCACAGCCGTTTGAGCATCATCCAGCAAGCCCAAATACGTTTGAACTTTTTGTGTCGGTAACGGCCCTGTGACTTCACAGAAAATCTGTTGTCCCGCCAATGCTGCCACTAAAGCATCCACGGTGCCTTCACCACCATCTGCCATCGGCACATGAATAAAGGTCGCATCAGTAAATACTTTTTCAATACCATGCTGCATCGCCTGACAGGCCTGTTCAGCGCTCAGGCTTTCTTTAAATGAATCTGGTGCAAGGACAAAAGTTGTAGGCATAAGGTAGATTGTATAGTTGGATTTCCCTCTATCATAAGCAATAAAAAAGAGCGCATATAGCGCTCTTTGATCGAATTTGAGTTAAATATCTGCGGAACTTTTCGGGACTTCTCTTTTAATATACGAAGCCAAAGTTAAATAGTTGATACCCTGAAACAAAATATCCACGGCAAGGAATAAACCCAGTACCCAGAAAGGTGCCTCTGGTGACATCAAAATAATGATCCCTGTCAGCAAGGTTAAAATACCTGAAAACAACGTCCAACCCCAGCCCTGAAATACTCGGAAAATAAAAGCATTAAAGAGACGAATCACACCTGCGACAATCAAAATAATCGCCAAAATATTGGTCAGAACAATCGCTGTTTTGACTGGTGTGGTAAACGCATAATATCCTGCGACTAAATACAACACGCCAAACAATGCCCACAACCAACGAAAGCCACCATCAAAAATTTTGAATGCTGCAATGAAATGAATAATTCCCCCGATCATCATTAACGCACCAAACAAAAATACTGCCGAGAGCGTTGCAAAAAGTAAAGATGCCAACAATACAATGCCAAACAAGGTCAGTAAAATCCCCAGACCCAAATACCACTTTCGATTTTCATGCAGCTGATGTCGAACTAAATCATTTCCTACTGTTTTCATGCTTATTCTCAAGTCTTTTGTTTAGGAATAAATTTATTGTTGACTATTTTCAAGCTGTTGTCTGTTTAAAATCTGCATCTTTTACCCACAGCACTTTTTCAAAACTGTGGATAAATTCAGCATTATCTAGATTATTTTTTCCAACCTAACTCTATTGCCGTGATTTCATTAATTAATGTCTGTCCTAAATGATCTGGCATTTTGCTTTTGTCTACAGACACAGGAATATGCCCTGCCATCAGTTCAGCTTTGGCTTGTGGAAATAACGGTTGCTGATTTGGATATGCATAACCAATTGGATACAGCGGCACTCCAGTCGCCAAATCATATTTATCGGTCGCACCAAAGGCATGTAATAACTCATGTACCAAGACGACTTTGTTTTGCTCTGTTTGTTTTTTTGACGCAAATAAATTGACCGAACCAATTCGTCCATTTTGCAAGGCGGTGGAATGCTTTAATTCTTTGCTTTGTTTGGGATCATAATAATTTAAAAATAACGTTACACTTGGTGAACCATCGCTACTTTCATGCTGTTTCCACGCATAAAAACGGAATTTTAAACTCCATAAAATACTATCGAGCATCGTTGCATTTTCAGGCACTTTGGGAGGTCGTTGTTTAAGCTCACGTCCCATTTGGAAATAAATCGAAATTGGTTGCCCACGGTACTGAGTCGACATTTGTTTCAAATATTCTTGTACATCACTCAGGTCATTGACTGACAATTGCTGAATATATTGTTGCGTCGCCCCTTGTCCATCCGCATTCACAGGATGTAATAAAACAATGATGGGTTTATTCCAATCTTGATTCTGGTCACGGTACGCATTGACTGCGACAACCAGTAAAATGATCAATAAACATAGAATTCGAATATTTTTCCACATAAAGCAAAATCCATCCCCAAAATGAGTATCTAATTCATTGGTTTCTTTTATCACCAGTGGCAGTCTATTTATTTTTCTCTTTAGATCAGACTGATGCTTATTTCAATCAAAATACAAGATGCATAAAGAGAATTTATGAAAGCCGCTGTATATCTATTTTTAATAATTCAAAGGGTGGTCTTTTGACAAAATTGTTCCAGACATATTGGTACAATTTTCTCTGCCCATCAAAATTAACCTTTTCCACAGCTTCATCTAAAGTACACCACATGTATTCTGAATGCTCTTCATTGAGGGTTATTTTTTGATTTTCCTCACAATACACCACAAATGCTGGAATGAGTTCAATGACATTGAACTCTGCTTCATAAAATTGTTCCAAATAATCCGCGCTGTATAATTGTTGAACCTCGATGGCTGTTTCTTCATGAAATTCTCTAATAATGGCTTGCCAGCCCTTTTCACCTACTTCAACTTTTCCTGCAACATGGCACCAAAAACCACCTTTATTCCTTTTCATGAGCAATATTTTTATCTCGCCATTTATTTTGGATAATGCAACCCCTGAGACAATGATTGAGCGAATTGGAATCATATTTATGCCTATTAAATAAATGTCGTTTGAGTTTTTAAAATTAGCAATAAAAATGCTAACCGAAGTTAGCATTTTTGACTTAATGAAGTATTAAGCTTCAACCCATTTTCCATCTTGGTAGACCAGACTCCATTTGGTCTGTTTACCTTCAGCATTTTCAGAACCAATATATTGCACTTGATTTTTACGGCTAAATTTCACCAAGGTAGGATTCCCTTCAGGGTCAACATCAGGTGCTTGTAAAATGAATTGATATTTCGGATCAAGCTGATCGGCCACTGAGCGCAGCTCTGCGACTTTCGGTGCACGCGTTTCACGTACTTTCGGGAATTTGCTTGCTGCCAAGAACAAACCAGCCGCGCCATCACGAAGTACAAAGAAGTCATCATGCTTGGTTGAACGTAAGTGTTCCATTTTAATTGGATCGACACGCGGCGGTGCAGGCTGACCACTTTTCAAGACTTTACGCGTGTTGTCACAGCTGGTGCAGGCAAAGTATGGTCCAAAACGACCGGTCTTCAATTGCATTTCACCGTCACATTTGTCACATGGAATGCTTGGACCATCGTAACCTTTAATTTTGAACTCACCTTCTTCAAGTTCAAAACCTTCACAATCTGGGTTATTACCACAGATATGCAATTTACGACCACCATCAATCACATAACTGTCCATTGCTGTTTCGCAAATTGGGCAGCGTTTTTTCGACATTAAATCTGCTGTTTCTGCGCTGTCATCATCCGACAATACCGCTAGCGACTCAACAGGAGTCAAATTCAATGTGCCTTTGCAACGTTCTTTCGGTGGCAAGTTATAGCCTGAACACCCCAAGAATACACCCGTTGTTCCCGTACGAATCTGCATCGGACGGTCGCATTCTTTACAATGCACTGCATCCACTTCCACAGGCTGATTACGGCGCATACCGTTTTCACCTTGTGCAGTGGTTAAACGTTTTTTAAAGTCACCGTAGAAATTATCCAGCAACTCTTTCCAGTTACGCTCACCATCCGCAACTTTATCCAGCTGACCTTCAAGATCAGCGGTAAACGCGTAGTTCATCAAGTTATTGAAGTTTTCATCAAGACGATCGGTCACGATTTCGCCCATCTTCTCGGCAAAGAGACGACGGTTATCCAACTTCACATAACCACGATCTTGAATGGTAGAGATAATTGCCGCATAGGTTGAAGGACGACCAATACCTTTTTTCTCAAGTTCTTTAACCAGTGATGCTTCAGTAAAACGTGCAGGCGGTTTAGTGAAGTGCTGAGAAGGATCTAACTTCTCAAGTTTAAGGACTTCACCGACTTTTACCGCAGGCAATAACACATCATCATCGGCTTTGTTGGCGCCACGCACTTTGGTAAAACCATCAAACACCAAGGTACGGCCTTTGGCTTTAAGTTCTACCCCATTGGCATCGACCAAGATCGTAGAAGATAAATATTCCGCAGATGTCATTTGACACGCCACAAACTGACGCCAAATTAAGTCATATAAACGCTGTGCATCACGATCTACACCAACAAGACTATCGCCTTTTAGCGCAACATTGGATGGACGAATCGCTTCATGGGCTTCTTGTGCACCAGCTTTATTGCCATATTTATTTGGTTTCGCAGGCAAATATTTTGCCCCAAACTCAGCTTCAATATGATCACAGACCATACTGACCGCATCATCACTTAAGAAGGTCGAGTCAGTACGCATATAGGTAATAAAACCAGCTTCATATAAACGCTGTGCCATGGTCATGGTTTTCTTGACAGAAAAACCTAAACGCGTGCTGGCCGCTTGTTGCAAAGTCGAGGTGATATACGGCGCGCTTGGATTAACCTTAGTAGGCTTATCTTCACGAACAGAAACTTTATATTCCGCATCATTGAGGATTTTTAATAAAGCATCGGTTTGTGCTTTATTTTGCAGTTTTAAGGTTTTACCACCTTGCTTTACTGCTTCTAAACGAATGTCGTCTTTTTTCGATTTGGTGTCTGCAAAAACTTGCCAGTATTCTTCAGGAATAAAAGCACGAATTTCACGTTCACGCTCAACCACCAATTTCACTGCAACCGACTGTACACGACCTGCCGATAAACCACGGGCAATTTTTTCCCATAGCAATGGCGAAATCATAAAGCCCACAATACGGTCTAAGAAACGACGTGCTTGTTGGGCATTTACTTTGTCGATATCTAAGCGTGAGGGATGCTTAAAGGCTTCTTGAATAGCATTTTTGGTAATTTCGTTAAAGACCACACGTTGATAACGTGAATCATCACCACCGATCACTTCTTTTAAATGCCAAGCAATGGCTTCCCCTTCACGGTCCATATCCGTTGCGAGATAGACTTCATCGACTTGCGATGCCAGTTTTTTCAGTTCCGCAACCACATGTTCCTTACCAGGCAGCACTTCATAATGCGCTTTCCAATCGTGTTCAGGGTCTACGCCCATACGATTAACCAAAGCCATTTGTGATTTTTCAGCTTTCTGCTCATCGGTAAGTTTAACGCGTGATACAGGTTTTTTTTCTGTACTTTTAGAACCACCCGTAGGTAGGTCACGGACATGCCCGACTGATGATTTTACAATGTAATCTGGACCAAGATATTTATTGATTGTTTTCGCTTTTGCAGGCGACTCCACAATCACTAAGGCACGTTTTTTCGCAGCACTCGGTGATTTTGCTGTGGTGCTTTTGGATGTGGACCGAGGAGCGTTCGCCATAGTCAACCGTCATTCCTGTTTAAATAGGTATATAAATTAAAATTCAGCCAAAGACTGTAAATAAGTTTTAATGTCATCTAACTGTGTTGCTCGAAGGTCAGATTCTTCATCCCAATAGAGTCCTACACAGTTTGCCTGCATATCAATAGCATAAATGCCCTTTAATGCAATGGGTAAAGCGTTAAACTTATCATTCCCCTGCACCACTTTGAGCTGCTGATCTTCAACACGTGCACGCATAAGGGGCAAACGAGCATCCGGAATTAAAACACTGTAATAGGCAACCATACTGGCACGGCTTGAGGAGGCCATTGGAATTTTAGTCCAATCGGGAGCTGCCACTAAACGTGGATGCAACCCCATCTTGCGTGCTTTCTCACGCATCATTCCCAATGCTTTTTCTCGCGGACTGACGCGAAGACCCAAAATCGAGCCCAAAACAAAAAGAATAATGAAGCCAATTACCCAAATACCCGTATTTTCCATAGTACAACCTTTTTATTCCTTTATTAGAGTTGCATAAGCTGAATATAAAACGCAAGTTTCAGCGATGAAATTAATTGAGGAACATTTCATGGCTATACAGTACTTCACTGCCATCCCAATAAATATATCCTTTCTCAATCAATTCTTTAAGCAATAATCGTACATCCGATTTTGGGAAAATTTGTTCTAATAAATCCCGTAAAGCATAAATATCTTTCGGCTTGTCTGATTTTAATTCACGTAATTTACGGGCAACAACCACCTGAACAGGGTCAATTTTCGAGAAATTTTTAAACAAATCTTTTTGTGCATGATGAAGCGTATTTAAATGTTCTAGCCCTTCATCTGACCCAGACTCTCGTTGCCGCTGAGCCAACATTTCGCTCGTATTTTGTACTTCTTCTAAGGGCGTCACTGCATCTAAATCAAGTTGCATCCATTGTTTCAACACTTTTTTACGAAAGCTAATTTGCTCATCATAGCGTTTTACAATTTTTAAATTAATCAACAAACCGATCAGAGGCTGAACTTGCTCACTGGTCACTTGCAAAATATTACTGATCGAGTTTTTAAGTTTCTCAATTGAGTTGGGTTTTCCTTTCATTTCACCCAAAACATCACAATATTTTTTCACCAACAGTAGATTCGGTTTTTGCTTAATTGTTTCGACAGTTGGAATTTTATATTTTGAATGAAAATAAGATTGCTCAGCCTGAACGTGAATCAGGCTACAGTTCATATCTGAAGACTGCATCATTTCAATTAAAATTTCACTGCTTGGCATGGCAGAAATGACTTCAATACACGTGTCAGGTTCTAACAATGCAATGAGCTGTCCAACCACCACAGCATATTCAAATTCTTTTTGATCGACCTCTGCGGTTTCTAAAATCACCACTTGGCCACTGCTGACCCAACTTGAAAACTCGGTTAAATCTTCCAGTGAATATTCAAATTTTCCGGTGCAGTTAAATAGGTAAATCACCGCATAGTGTTGAATAATGTCGCGCAACAGCTGTGCCGTTGGCATATTATTTTCAAGATCAAGAAGAACGACTTTGTTGGACATAATCTCAATAGACAAGTAAGGAAACTTTGAGCACGCATTAGAGCGAGCTTGGCTTAAAAGGTCAAATCAATTCAACAAAAAGACCGATAAAGATTGACTCAATAATGCGGTGGTCGATCATTCATTGGATCAAAAGCGGCAATCCCGTCAGATAAATCTGCACATTCAATGCGTTGATACAAAAACTGCATTTGTTTCTTTAAATCAGCTATTTCGGCATTTTGACGGGTGACTTGTTCATTCAATTGTTCAACTAAATCATCTAAAAATGTAATTCGCACTTGCAAATCTTCTAAGGGTGCGGACAATGACGCCTGATCATTAAGATTTTTTTGTTTAGTCATTTTAAGTCCTCACTTTGGATTTCAGGAAACAGTATGGCCTATATTACATTAAGGGATGTCCAACTTGCGTTTGGCGGACCTTCCCTGCTCGACGGCGCGAACTTTAATTTGGAACGCGGTGAACGAGTTTGTTTGATTGGCCGTAACGGTGAAGGTAAGTCTACTTTACTTAAACTCATTGAGGGAAGTTTACTACCAGATCGTGGTGAAGTTTCTATACAAAATGGCATCACCATTTCCATGCTGGCTCAAGATGTACCCATGGACTCTGGTAAAGTTGCTGATATTGTTGCAGATGGCGCAGGTGAAGCCGCTACAGTCCTCAGAGCTTATCATGAAGCCAGTGATGCATGTGTCTTGGGCGATATGGACGCCTGTGATCGCATGGGCGAACTCCAGCACAAACTTGATCAAGTGGATGGTTGGGCTTTAGAAACTAAAGTTAACTCTATCTTAAGCAAGATGGGACTTGACCCAGATGCTGATTTAGCCGATTTATCGGGTGGTCGTAAACGTCGTGTTCTTTTGGCACGTGCGCTTTTAACACAACCTGACGTTCTTTTACTCGACGAACCAACCAACCATTTGGACGTTGAAAGTATTGAATGGTTAGAAAAATTCCTCCTCGATCAAAACAACTTAACACTGCTGTTTATTTCGCATGACCGTTCATTTGTCGACAGCATTGCCACGCGTATTGTTGAGCTTGATCGCGGTACTTTGCGCAGCTATGAAGGTAACTACACACGTTACCTTGATCTTAAAGCGCAACAAATGGAAGCCGAAGAAAAGCAAAATGCATTGTTTGACAAGCGTTTAGCTGAAGAAGAAGTTTGGATTCGTCAAGGCATTAAAGCGCGTCGTACCCGTAACGAAGGTCGTGTTCGTGCGCTGAAAGATTTACGTGAAGAATCGAAAGCACGTCGTTCACAACAAGGCAAAGTGAGCATGGCAACGCAAGATGCCAATCGTTCAGGTAAGTTGGTCTTCGATATTGAACATCTTAGTGTTGCTTTTGGCGACCAAGAACCAATTATCAAAGACTTCTCTGCATTGGTGCTGCGTGGCGACCGTATTGGTTTAGTCGGTGACAACGGTGTGGGCAAAACAACCCTGATTAAAGCCATTTTAGGTGAACTTGAACATAGTGGAACGGTGAAAACAGGTACACAGCTTGAAGTGGCCTATTTCGACCAACTGCGTAATGCACTGGACCTTGAAAAATCGGTTAAAGATAACGTGTCTGAAGGTTCGGATTTTGTCGATGTAAATGGCGGCCGTCGTCATATTTACAGCTACTTGCAAGACTTCTTGTTCTCACCTGAACGCGCGCGTACCCCAGTAAAAGCATTGTCTGGTGGTGAACGTAACCGTATTTTGTTAGCTAAATTACTGCTTAAACCATCAAATTTAATCGTTATGGATGAGCCAACCAATGACTTGGATATGGTGACTTTAGAGCTATTAGAAGAAATGCTTGGTGGTTATAAAGGCACATTACTTCTCATCTCGCATGACCGTGCATTCATGGACAATGTCGTGACCTCGACTTGGGTCTTTGATGGTAAAGGTCATATCGATGAGTACGTCGGTGGTTATCAGGACTATCTAGAACAACGCCCTGATCAAACTGCGGTTGATCAAAAAAGTGATGTGAAAAAAGCCCTGGCTAAAGCCGAAGCCGCTGTGCCGAAAAAAGCAAAGCTTAGCTATAAAGATCAACGTGCTTTAGAGCAATTGCCTGCTGAAATGGAAGCCTTAGAAACAGAGCAAGCCAGCTTGAATGAAAAACTTGCGGATGGTTCATTGTTTGTCTCTGATGCTGACGCTGCGGCAAAAATTTCTGCACGTTTGGCTGAAATTGATGAGCTATTGCTTGAAAAATTAGAACGTTGGGAAGAATTAGATAACATGTCGAAAGGCAATTAATTCATCCTGTTTCAATGGGCATCTGTAGAGATATCTACAGATGCCTTTTTATTTCAGAATTATGTTCGTGCTACACTACATTCATGTCTAATTCAGGTCATCGCACGAAACAATGAGTAAAAAAACCAACTATCAACCGGGTATATTTCAATGGTCATTTTTGTTGCCACAATATTGGGGCATCTGGATGGGTATTATTTTCCTCATGATTTTGGCGATTTTACCGTGGGCAATTCAGCATCGTTTAGCCACTTTTTTAGGCCATATTGCATTTAACAAACTGAAATCACGTCGTCACACCACGCTTCGAAATTTAGAAGTGTGTTTTCCCGAATGGACAGCTGAACAGCTTCAAGCGCATGCCCGACAAGTTTTTGTCGATCAAATGTTGGGGATTTTTGAAACCTTAAATGCTTGGTATTGCCCACAGTGGTTTAAAGATCGGGTCAGTATTGAAGGTTTAGAACATCTGCATCAGGCACAAGCTGATGGCAAGGGTGTATTACTGCTGGGGACACATTCGACCTTATTAGATGCAGGCGGCTATCTGTGCGCACAGTACTTTGAGCTGGGTGTTGTATATCGTCCGCAGAATAACCCCCTCCTCGACATGCTGATCTACCGCTGCCGTGCCACCATTTATGACCATCAAATTGACCATGATGATATGCGGGGCTTAATCCGAAATCTTAAAAATGGTCAGGCCATTTGGTATAGTCCCGACCAAGATTATGGTTTAAAACAAGGCATCATGGCGCCTTTTTTTAACGTACCTGCCGCGACAGTCACGGCACATCGTCGTTTACTTAAAATGTCAAAAGCAGTGGCAGTACCTTTGTATTTCTACCGCGATGGTGACATTAAAGACCCTCGTTACCATGTATTGCTTGAGCCTATGGTCGCTAGCATCCCGAGCGACAATGAACTTGAAGATGCCACGCTGGTAAATAAAATTATTGAAAATCAGCTGCGCATCGCACCTACCCAATATATGTGGTTTCACCGCCGTTTTAAAACTCGCCCTGAAGGCTATGACGAAATTTACTAACACCACCTTTAAAAAAGTTGAAGAGAATACCAATGAAAATTATGCAACTTCTTCCAGAATTAAACAGTGGTGGCGTTGAACGTGGCACATTGGAAATTGCACGTGCACTGATTGCAGCAGGTCATGAATCGATTGTTGTTTCAAATGGTGGACGTCTGGTCGCTCAACTTGAAGCGGAAGGCTCGCAACACCTGAGTTTAGCCATTCATAAAAAATCTTTATCCAGCCTGTGGCAAATACGGCCATTACGCAAACTTATTCAGCAGCATCAACCCGATATCGTGCATGTTCGTTCACGCGTACCGGCTTGGCTGACGCATTTTGCACTCAAGGGTATTCCTGTACATCAACGTCCACATCTGATCTCTACAGTGCATGGTTTTTATTCGACCAATCGTTATAGTGCCATTATGACGCAAGCAGAAAAAGTCATTGCCGTGTCTGACAGTGTGGTGAAATATATTACCGAACATTATCAAAACTGCCCGCCCGAACATATTGTCCGAATTTATCGCGGTATTTCACCGCAAGAATTTCCTCACGGTTACCAACCTTCTGCACTCTGGATCAATCAAACCTTTAAAGATTTCCCGCAACTGGAAAATAAATTTCTAGTTTGTCTGCCTGGACGTATTACCCGTTTAAAAGGACATGAAACGTTAATTGAACTTATGCAACAATTGCAAAACCAATATCCAAACTTGCATGCGGTCGTAGTCGGTGGCGCTGATGCTAAAAAACAAGCCTATTTAGAAGAACTGGAAAGCAACATTCAATCTAAGGGCTTACGAGAGAAGATTACTTTTGTTGGGCATCGTTCAGATATACGTGAATGGCTGGCATTTAGCGATGTGGTGCTGTCTTTATCCAATCAAGCTGAAACTTTTGGACGTACTGCTTTAGAAGCTTTATCGGTGGGAACACCTGTGATTGGTTGGAATCGTGGTGGTTTAGCAGAAATTTTATCTCATCTTTATCCGCAAGGTTTAATCGACGTGGGTGATCAAGCTGCGTTATTGCATGCCGTTCAGCAGCATATAGATGAACCTCAAGCCGTTGAACCTGTCACCTTGTTTAGTTTAAAAGAGATGTGCGATCAAACCATTGATTTATACAAACATGTTTTAAATTTAGATTAAGTTGATTCCATGACTTGCATACATCAAAAAATGTTCAATATTCGATTTTTTAAAATCAGCACTGCCTCATTTGATTAATTCAATTTTATGGCATCGCTGAAATTTTATTTTTAGCATCTACTATAAAAACACAACCCGAGTTCTGCATCCTGCAAAACTCGGGTTTATAAGGTTGTGCTTTCAAATTTTGTTTTTATTATCTTGTGGCCATCCATTGCTGCATCATGTCCATGATGACTATCCACCAGCATCGTCTTCCATAATGGGATGTTCCGTTCCCAACTCCTTGGCTGATGTGTGCATACTAAGTAAAATTTAAAAGCAGGACTATTCGCCATAGACCTAAATCAATGTAAGCCATTTCGTACACTTTTCCTATAATCCCCCGATCATCCTTTTAAGGCACTTTAGTCTCATTTTTATAATCCTGTGCAATTTCATCGGTGACCATTTTTTCTTCTTTTTCTGCTTGTTCAATTCCTTCTTGAATGGCTTGTTGCGCCTCTTGTTCATCTGCATCAGTTTGTTCAAGCTCTTCTTGAAGCTGATCGAAAATACGACCCGTTTGCAAAACCACATGTACTGGAAAATGATCCGACCCAATATGAGGCAAGCGTTTCATTTCGACCAAAGCGAAATCAGTACTATGAAAAACGTGGTCTAAAGACCATCTGAGCAGTGGGTAATCGGCATGAAAGGTATTGACATAATGTCGACCCACACGCGGATCGAGTAAGCCACTAATGCGTTGAAAAAGCCGTGTTGTTCGTGACCATGCCACATCATTCAAATCGCCCATCACAATACAACTTTGATCCAAATCTTTAACCTGATCCCCGACAATCAGCAGTTCTGCATCACGTAAAGTTGAATCTTTGGCTTCAGTTGGACTGGGCGGTTTCGGATGCAAACAATAAAGCTGCACAGGTTGGCCTGAACGCAAAATCACCGTGGTATGAATTGAGGGGATTTCATCACTTAAAATGAACTTAATTTCAGAGTCTTTTAATTCAAGACGGCTATATAAATGCATGCCATACAAATTATCCAAGGGCACAGGGACACGATACGGATAATCTTTTTCAATCACTGACAGTTCATTTTGCCAGATTTGATCTGACTCTAAAGTCAGGACTAAATCGGGTTGGTGTTGCTGAATCTGTGCAATCAGCAAGTGATATTGCTGATTTGGCGTCAGTACATTGGACACAATCACCGAGATTTGCTGCTTTGAATTTAACTGATTTTGACGAACCTGCTTGACCTGCTTTTTCCAAATAAAGGTATAAGGCAGCACCATTTTAAGTTGATACGCCAGTGCCGCAATCAGGGCGATAAAAATAAGTTCACGCCAGATATCCCACGGCTGATCCCAGACCAACAACAGCACAAAAGCAATCAACCCCAAAACTAAAATTTGTAAGCGTGGAAAATCTGCACCACGAAACCACCATTCATCACGTGGAATGAGTGACCAAAAGCTCAACCAAATCACCACAACAGCTAACGCTTCTACCCAGATCATGATGTGCTTCTCTTATATTCTTAATTCTTTCATGATTCATAAATTTATATCAGTTTTGCATGTAACATAAACAAGATATATTACACAACAATATTGCTGTTTTCATTGTGTAGCGCTTGCAGTTGTGCGCTCTTTTGATACACTCGAATCTCCTTTTTATTTTAACGCACCGAGGCGAAGTGACATGAAAGTAGGTCTGGTCGGTTGGCGCGGGATGGTTGGTTCCGTCCTTATGCAACGTATGGTTGAAGAGAATGATTTTGCTCATTTTGAGCCATTCTATTTTTCTACCAGTAATGCAGGTGGTGAAGCCCCTGCTTTTGGTGGTAAGACTGCCCCAGCACTTATGGATGCATCAGACATTAATAATCTGAAGCAAATGGATGTCATTATTACCTGTCAAGGTGGTGATTATACCTCTGAGGTTTTCCCGAAATTAAAAGCGGAAAACTGGAACGGTTACTGGATTGATGCTGCGTCTACCTTGCGTATGGATGATGAAGCGATCATTGTGCTTGATCCTGTCAACATGCACGTGATCAAAGACGGCTTAGTCAAAGGCACAAAAACCTTCGTCGGCGGTAACTGTACCGTTTCATTGATGCTGATGAGCATGGGCGCGCTTTACCAAAACAATTTGGTTGAGTGGATGACGGCTATGACTTATCAAGCAGCATCTGGTGCGGGTGCGCAAAACATGCGTGAATTAATTTCAGGTATGGGTTATTTATATAACAATACCAAAGATTTGTTAGATGATCCGCGTTCACCAATCTTAGATATTGATTCTAAAATTGCTGACTTGCAACGTGGTGAAGGCTTCCCGTCTGCAAACTTTGGCGTGCCATTAGCAGGTTCGCTCATTCCTTATATCGACAAACAGTTAGACAACGGTCAGTCGAAAGAAGAATGGAAAGCACAAGTTGAAACCAACAAAATTTTAGGTAATCAACAAATTATCGTACCGATTGATGGTCATTGTGTCCGTATTGGTGCCATGCGTTGTCATTCTCAAGCTTTAACATTGAAGTTAAAGAAAGATGTACCGCTGGATGAAATTGAAGATATGATTCGTCAATCCAATCCATGGGCAAAAGTGGTTCCAAATACCCGTGAAGCGTCTATGACTGATCTTACACCTGTTGCAGTCACTGGTACTTTAACTGTTCCAGTCGGTCGTTTACGTAAACTCAATATGGGTAAAGAATACCTTGGCGCGTTCACTGTTGGTGATCAATTGCTTTGGGGGGCTGCGGAACCTTTACGCCGTATGCTGCGCATCTTAATTGAATATCAAAATGCGTAATTGCTAAAGATTTAAAAATCAAAAGCCGATCTATTGTGATCGGCTTTTTTTATGTATTCTTTATGTTAATATTTTACAACTCTTCAACATCTCGTTAATCTACAACATTCGCAGTGCGATACAAAACCGAGCTAAAGATTAAAATGACTGCATACAAAAAATTAAAGATCGCCATTTTAGCCATTATTGCTTCGCAGAATATTCATGCTATTACGATTGATCCTATTCAGATTCAATCTGCACCAGGTGAATTACTCTATGCTGAAATGAATTTTCGCCAAGCTGATCCTAATGCACCAATACAAGCCAGCTTAGCGACAGTAGATGAACTTCTTTCTTTAGGTGTAACGCATCAACCTCCCGGACATCTTAATTTCTTTACCCGTCGTGATGGCTCGGGTAACGGCGTGATTACCATTACCTCTTCACGTCCACTCACCGAAGCTGAACTGAATATTATTATTAAAATTAAAGAAGGCAATGCGACGCGATTACAACATATAAAAACGCCGCTGCAACGCAGCACGACCACTACTCAAGCACGTACTCAAGGCAATGAAAAACCATTAACACCAATCAGCATCGTGAGTGAAAAAGAGATTGCTTTGCAACTCCCTGAAAGCACGCAATATCAAATTAAAAAAGTCGCAGCCATCGCACACCAATCATTCGAAGCACCATTAATGGTGCGCAAGACTGCTCCACCTAGCCTTAATGTGACCAGCTCTGCACCAATGCCTGTCTCATCCATGACCATGCTGGCAACTCAAGCCGTAACGTCAAAGGATGTCGTATCGATTAAACCCAATAGCGTAACAGCAAAGCAAAATACGGTAAAAAATCAGCCCAAAGCATCCAACTCAATGCTCTCCGCAGACCCATTAGCCAAACAATATGCGCAATCTCCGACTCAAAAAGTCGCTGAGCCTAAAAAAGTAAATAGCCCTGCGCAACAAGCAGCAACCAAAATAAAAGCAGAAGCATCCCCTGCTGCTCAAAAACCTACGCCACATCAAAATGCCACAGCAATGGCAGCACCCACCACAAAGCATGTGGTGCAATCCAATGAATCTCTATGGGCAATCGCTTCACGTGTAGCCACTGAGCAAAATCGCCCGATTGGCGAGGTGATGAAACAAATCAAAAGCAATAATGAACACGCCTTTATTCAAGGTGATATCAATCGTTTACGTCGTGGCGTTGCGTTAAATCTCAACACGGGGAATCCTCAAAAAGAAGAGCAAAAACTCAGTGTCGCCAATGTGACAAATCCATCTTCTAAACAATCGGGTAAAGCCAAATATCGCTTAAATCAAGCGGAAATGAGCTTAGTCGCAGAGAAAGAACAAGATTCAGCCAGCGGTTCTGCTAAGAAGAACACAGAAAGAAATCAAACTTCAAACGAGTTATCATTAAAAGTTATGACATCTCGTAAAAAAACCGTTAAATTACAGAGAAACGTAACACAGTTAGAATTGGCATTGCGTCACAAGGATCACAGAATTCAATTATTGAATACTCGTCTTGCCCAATTGCAACAACAATTGAAAGCACAACAAGTAGAGAAAAAGCCAACACACTAAAGTGTTATACAATTTGATTTTTTTGGATGAGTTTCATTGATAACAACTCAATCCTGTAAGGGGTAACAACATGCTGATTTATGTGATTCCGTTTATATTGTTATTAGTGATCGCAGTTGTCCTAAAAAAGCGTGAAACCAGTAAACAAGCGGAACAAACTTCAACAGCGAAAGCGAAAAAAGTAAGCTCAACTAAAAAGACACCTCAAAAAACTCAAATTGTGTCAGATCCTGTGGTGGAAAAGAAAAAGACCACCGCTTTAGCTGATGATGTACGCAATAAAATTGGCACATTGATCAGTGCACACAATTTTTTTGCTGCTGAAGCACAGATTAATCAAGCATTAAATAAAGATAACTCACAGCATGAACTGTATTTATTATTACTCGATATTCACATCTTACAAAAAGATGAGTTTGCCATTAACCAACTGATTAATCATCTACGTTCATTAGAACTAGACGATTTTTTAGAGCAAGCACTGGCTAAAAAAGCGGCTCATGACCACAAAGTGGCAAGCTCTAGAGACACGATTGATTTCAAAATGGAATCGTCAGCTCAAATAGCAGTTGAACAAAAAAATACTGCCGATTTTGATGCGCTCATGAGTAATAATTCTGCTGCGCCATCTGTAACGGCAAATGATGGATCTTTTGATCAGCTACACCAAGAAACACGTCCAGCCCAAACCGATCACATTGAAGAAATTAAACCTTTAGATTTCAATACTTTTTCTCTTGATCAAGCGCCTATCGAAACTGCAAAAACTGAAGCGCCTATCTCAACAGTTGAAGAAATTAAACCTTTAGACTTCAGCTCTTTATCTTTAGACCCTACGCCTAGCATTACAGCAAAACCAGAACCGACAGCTGTAGTAGAAGAAATCCAACCTTTAGATTTCTCCTTTAGCCTAGATACACCAGTAGCAGAACAGCCTGCTCAACCTGCTGAACTGACTATTGCAGTTGAAGCAGCAGTTGAAGAAAAACCTGAATTTGATTTTGATTTCTCTCATACAGAAACTATTGCAGCTGTTGAAGCAAAAACGGTCACTGAAGAAACTAAACCGAGTTTAGATTTTAATCTAGAACCTATAACGCCAAACGAGCCACTGTCGGTAGAAACAGCGCCAGTGAAAGCTTCAGGTGTAAGTTTTGATATTAGCAATATCAGTTCATCTGCATCTCAAGCAGACCAAAATGATCCGCTCGTGCTCTCCTTCCCTGAACTGATTGATGTGAATGAAATCAGCCTGAATTTAGAGCTTGCAGCGCAATATATTCAATTGGGTGCCTTTGAATCGGCACATGAATTATTAATAGAACATGAAGCTGAATATACTACTGAACAACGCCAACAAGCCGATCAATTACGTAATCAGATAGCATCTTAAGTTATTTCGATCTACTATAAAGCAGTCATCATTGACTGCTTTTTTATTATGAAAAAAATAGCCTTAATTTATATGGGGGGAACCTTTGGCTGTATTGGCGAGCCACTCAGCCCAATGCCTGCTGAAGATTTTATTCCCCAGTTACAACCCATTCTTCCGTTACATCTTGAGATTGAATGTTTTGTTGCACCCAGCATCAAAGACAGTAGCGCTTGCACTGCAACGGACTGGCTTAAGCTCATTCAGCTGATCCAAAGCCTACAACTTAAACATTATCAACATTTTGTCGTGATTCACGGCACTGATACCTTAAGCTATGCCAGTGCAACGCTGGCACGCTTTATCGGTCAATCGGCCCATGTGGTACTGACTGGAAGCCAATATCCATTATTAAATGTCTCGGCTACACAAACCCGCGAATTTACCGATGCTATGGATAACCTTAATTTAGCTCTAGATGCAGTAGTGACCACGCCAGTGGGTGTCTATTTGGCCTTTCATCACCAACTGCTTCATGCGCAAACGGCGTTAAAACAACATACAACGGAATTAAATGCTTTTGCAGGTCGTAATACCCAAGTTAATTTGGCAATGATTCAGCACAGCTATATCGTGCATGAACATGATATTGAGAAAGCAGCAACATTTAACTGCCTGAGTTTCATGCTGCAACCTCTAGAAATCGAACAACACATTACGAACTTAAAAAATTTACAACAACAGGCCCCTCATGCGCTGATCTTACAAGGCTTTGGTACAGGCAATTTAGCTGTCAATGCAGAGTTCATCTCTACACTTCAAGCCATTCAAATGCAGGGTTGTGCCATTATTCTCACCACTCAAGTCCCTTTTGGCACGATTGACCAACGCTATGCCATCAGTGAGTGGATACAACATGCCAATATCATCATCAGTGATTGCTTAGGTCATGCAGATCTTTATGCAAAAGCACTGAAAATGTATTTACAATATGACAGCGTAGACCAGTGGCATGCTCACTGGCATGATTCAATGTAAATAGAGGTAAGTATGCAGCGTTTTGCGGTCGGTATTGAGTTTTCTGGGGTTGAGTATCGAGGTTGGCAAACCCAGCAAGCGGGTGTCCGCAGTGTGCAAGAAACCATTGAAACTGTGCTGAGTAAAATTGCCAATGAACCGATTATTGTTCATGGTGCTGGACGAACTGATGCCGGTGTACATGCCACCAATATGGTTGCACATTTTGATACTTCGGCGACTCGTCCACTACGGGGCTGGCTCATGGGAGCGAATAGTACGTTGCCTAAAGACATTGCCATCCAATGGATTAAAGCAATGGACCCGGACTTTCATGCCCGCTTTAAAGCACAATCACGACGTTACCGTTATGTCATCTACAATTCAGCTAGCCGACCTGCACTGCTTTATCAACAAGTCACCCATGCCTATTACCCACTTGATGTGGATAAAATGATTGAAGCTGCGAAAAAATTTGAAGGGACACATAATTTTGAAAGCTTTCGTGCCAGCTCTTGTCAATCCAAGCAACCTGTACGTCATGTGAGCCATTGCCGTTTAATTCGTCATGGTTGCTATTTAGTGCTCGATATTCAAGCCGATGGTTTTTTACACCACATGGTGCGTAACATCGTGGGATGCTTGCTCGAAGTGGGACAAGGCATGTATGAAATTGACCATATTGACACAATTTTTGCCGCTGAAAACCGTAAAGCAGCAGGCATTACGGCCCCACCTGATGGTTTATATTTTATTCAAGCACACTACCCAGAACAATTTGATTTACCTAAAGCGCCCTTAGGTCCACATTGGTTAAATATGCCTGAATAATAATTCAAGTTATTAGACCTCCCCTAACCCCTCCTGTAAGGAGGGGAATTTTAGTGCTAACAAAAGTATCGCAATGAAAAATCCCTCCTTTTAGGAGGGACTTAGGGGGATTTTTTAATCCAAGAAATTAACGCTGCTTACGCTTTCGGTATTCCACGGGCGTTTCATTGGTCCAACGCTTAAAGGCACGATAAAAAGTACTCGGTTCTGAAAAACCAGTTAAATACACAATTCTTTCTACACTTTCAGCAGTATTGGCCAATAATTTTTTTGCCAAACGACAACGATAATCCGAAAGAATTTGCTGAAAACTGGTATTCGCCTCACTAAGCTGCGTGCGTAAACGGCGCGGGGTAATATTTAAATGGGTTGCGACCGTTTCTAAAGTCGTTTCACCACTTTCTAAGGTCGAACCAATGGCGCGGCGGACTTCGCCAACCAAATCATAGCGTGCAAGTTCTTGTAGCTTTTCAAGTGCCAATTGCTCATGTAACTGTAATAACTCAGGTTCTGCCTGCCACAACTGGTACTCTAAAATGGCTGGATCAAAATACAAACGCGTTTCTTTTTGCCCTAAACTGACAGGACACTCATAGACCCGAAAATATTCGTCATCAAAAGCCCCCTGACTAAAATTAAAATCGATATAAATCGGGTTGAAACGGCCTTCGGTAATAAATTTAAAGAAGCGTAAAATTCCTGACATGGCACATTCAGAAAAATGACGATTAACCAAATGGTCTACCCAAGCCCCTTGTTCACCATTGGTGAGGTAGCAACGACCATCTTCAATCACCAGCTTGGCATGAAATGCATCACTGATCAGTCGTTGATAGGCCAATGCACGCTTTAGTCCCTCACCAAAGTTTTCACTTGAGATAAAGAGATGTTCGATCACCTGTCCACGATATAGAGGCAAGTGTTCACCTAAGTGCAAACCAATATCGGGATCCTTACTTACCTCCTCTGCTGCCACCCAAAAGGCATATTGGGCACTGAGCGGAGTACGATCATTGGTTTCGACCTGATTTAAGGCGACACCAGCTTTTGTTAAAATTTCTTCGGTTGGTAAACCCGAACGACGAATCGCTTGGTAACCCAATCGTAAAACAACCGATGCATCAGTTAGCTGACCCACGCCAAGACCTTCCTTGTATGTTCTTCATTTATACTTAAAAAGATTAATTTTAGATTAACTGTGATTGACCGAACTGACAACAGAACAATGCTGTTTTTTGTAGAAAATATTTAAATGTATGGTTCGCTTATTTAACTGACAGATGATCGGGCAACGCCCCATTCCGCCTTGTTTTATGCAAAAAAATTGACTATAATTTGCGCCTTCCCAATTTGATCATCAGGTAGGCTATGGCCAATAAAGAGGAACTCATCGAGTTCGAAGGCGTTGTCACCGAAACGCTCCCTAATACTATGTTCCGTGTACGTTTAGAAAACGGTCACGAAGTCATTGCTCACATCTCTGGTAAAATGCGCAAACACTATATCCGTATTTTGACTGGCGACAGTGTTAAAGTAGAAATGACTCCTTATGATTTGACCAAGGGTCGTATTACTTATCGTGCACGCTAAGTTTTAGCGCAAGCAAAAGCCACTTTAAAGTGGCTTTTTTTTATCGCATTAAACCCGAAAATCAATTCAAGGCATTGGTTTTACAGCCAATGGTTTTGCATTCACGCAAGCGCTCTCTGAGCCAATTATTACGCTCTTGCGTGGTACTTAAACGGCATTGCACGTCAATTCCAGTATCTGTGGTACACTGCGCATCGCGTTCACGAATCCACGCTAGCTGCGATTTTTTCAGAATATTTTTTTGTTTGTCCGATAATTTTCCGCGCAAAGCCTGATAATTTTGATTTAATTCTGCATCGGCACTGGCATACAGTTTGTTGGTACAATAGACATCATCATAGGTATTACGTGCATTTTCACAGTTATCTGCAAATGCAACACCAGACAACAAAATGCCGCTCAGCATCAAAATGATTTTTTTCATCTTTATTCCTTTCCCCTTTTTTGTATTTTATAAAAATTAATGTTCATAAATAGTCTATGCGAAATACCTTGGATAGGATATTAAAAATTATCATGCTGTTGAAAACGGCGCATCAATCAAAAACGTCTATAGAAATTTCCCTAGCATTGATCTGATTTCTTAATCTGATTTCGAGATCCTCTTTCTTTATCAAGAAGATCCTTTTGATGTGTATAGATAATGCACTCATGACCATGTAAAACCGCCATTTGGCATAATATTAAGTCTATTTCATTGAAGTAAAGACCGTATATCGAATCACAACAATATGATTCAGCAGATCTGCCTACACTGGTTTTATTTGGTGTGAGAACAGCTTATGAAATTTATACTTTCTATTGGACTGTTTGCTGCCTATTGCATGCTATATGGCTGTGTATCTTCCCCGACAATGAATACCATGCAGCGGGAAGCCTATTTGCAGCAATTTATCGGTCAATCCAGTGATCAAATTCGTACCCAGCTTGATTTAAACAGCATAGGTTACCAACACGTCAGTCCACCTATATTAAAGGCAAATACCTTAACCTATATTGCAGCTCGATCCATCAGCATTCCTATCCCTATGGCGCAAAATCCTGCCATGGGTATTGGTGCAGGAACAACCGTTCCTATCCCAAGTACGGCTGCACAAAGCTACGATGTCAATTTGAACTGCCGTATCAGCTTTCTCTTGGAACACAATATTGCCAAAGCGGTACACATATCAGGACGCACCTGTTAAAAACACTTTGGGCAAACTAAACATAAAAAACGCAGCTCTTTGGCTGCGTTTTCATTTCAACTCTATCGTGAGCGAACTTAGTTCAATGCAGCAACCACCGCTTGACCCATTTCAGCAGTACCGACTTTGCCCATACCTTCAGACATAATATCTGCCGTACGTAAACCTTGATCCAGTACGTTGCCTACAGCATCTTCAATCGCTTGTGCAGCGGCTTCTTCACGGAATGTGTAACGTAGCATCATTGCAACAGAAAGAATCGTTGCCAGTGGATTGGCAATGTTCTGACCTGCGATGTCTGGCGCAGAACCATGACAAGGTTCATACATGCCTTTACCATTTTCATCCAAAGATGCAGATGGCAACATGCCAATTGAACCGGTCAACATCGCCGCTTCATCAGACAAAATGTCACCGAACAAGTTAGAAGTCACGATTACATCAAATTGTTTCGGTGCACGCACCAATTGCATTGCGGCATTATCCACATACATATGGGACAAGTTGATATTTGGATATTCTGCTTCTTTCATTGCAGTGACTGTTTGTTTCCAAAGTTCAGTCACTTCTAGAACGTTGGCTTTATCCACCGAACAAACTTTACCACCACGAAGACCCGCCAATTCAAACGCTACTTTGGCAATACGTTTGATTTCAGATTCGGAATAAACGTCAGTGTTATAACCTTGTTTCTCACCATTTTCTAACTCACGGATACCACGTGGTTGACCAAAGTAGATCCCGCCTGTCAATTCACGTACGATCAGAATATCTAAGCCAGAAACGATTTCTGGTTTTAAGCTCGAAGCATCTGCCAATTGTGGGTACAAAATTGCTGGACGTAAGTTAGCAAAAAGGTTGAGTTCACTACGAATTTTTAACAAACCACGTTCTGGACGAATTGAGCGCTCAATACTGTCCCATTTCGGCCCACCGACAGCGCCGAGTAAAATGGCATCGGCTTTTTTTGCTTGTTCAGCGGTTTGTTCTGGATATGGCGAACCATGAGCATCAATCGCTGCACCACCCAATAAACCTTGTTCCCAAGTCAAACCTAAATTGAATTTTTCATTTACTCGTGTGAGTACTTGCTCTGCGGCGTTCACAATTTCAGGACCGATGCCATCACCAGCTAAAATCAAAATATGTTTTGACATGAGATTTTCCATTTTTAAAGTCAGTCATAGGACTGATGCGATATTAAATTTTTTGTTCCACAAACTCACCTAAGCCATTTAAGACATTATAAGGTTTGCAGAAACGTCGAATGGTTTTTTGGTCTTGTTGAAGTGCTACACAAAGTGGATCGGGTGCAGAAACATTCAACAAACTTCCTTGATGCCTCGTTCGATCCCGATACATCTTAAAGGTATAGTGTTTTTGAGCATTAAATTTGTGAAATACATGTAGCGTTTCAGCACGATCTTTCGATATTGGATAGAAACGAATCACCACCTCATGCTGCCCTGCTGGCACGGACAAAAACAAAGAATTCGGTTCTGCCAACAATTTGGGTTGTAAACGAACAATCCCCTGATCAATCGCTTCACGACTCACACGGTGACTCTGAGCATCCACAATCGGCATTTGATCGAAACGCTCAAACTCACATTGTTCTGTTCCAGTACAAAAGATCAACGCATTTAACTTTGTTGACTCTGTCTCTTTCACATTATTAATACGTTTTTTATCCAAGCTTTGGCATGCATTTAAAGATGCAAGTACAAGACCCAGCACAACAAGCTGACCATAAACTTTTGTCATTATTCGAGCCCAACCTCACCAATTAAAACCAACGAGATATTTTTATCGATTCGATATTAACAAGAGTTAAGCTCCGATACTACTATGTCCGAAATTTCAAACAATTAACCACGAATTTCTGCAAAGACCCAAGGGCGTGATTGCTTGGTTTTTTCTTCAAATGCACGGATATCATCCGCTGCTTGTAAAGTTAAACCAATATCATCCAAGCCATTCAATAAACAATGCTTACGAAATGGATCCACTTCAAATTTGAAAACTTCGCCTTGAGGTGTACGAACTTCCTGTGCTTCAAGGTCGATGGTTAATTGATAACCTTCACTTGCAGCACATTCTTTAAACAATTGCTCAACAATGTCTTCTGCTAAAATGACGGGTAACATGCCATTTTTAAAGCTGTTATTAAAGAAAATATCTGCATAGCTTGGTGCGATCACAGTACGAAAGCCGTACTCTTCTAAAGCCCACGGTGCATGTTCACGACTTGAACCACAGCCAAAGTTGGCACGTGTAATCAAAACGGATGCACCTTGATAACGTGGTTGGTTCAAGACAAATTCAGGATTTTTTGGACGAATTGAATTATCTTGCCCCGGATAACCCTCATCTAAATAGCGTAATTCATCAAATAAGTTATCCCCAAAACCCGTACGTTTGATGGACTTCAAAAACTGTTTTGGAATAATTAAATCTGTATCGACATTGGCACGGTCTAAAGGTGCAACAATACCTTGTTCAACGGTATAAGCTTTCATAATTTGCTCCTAGTCCCAATTAGAATGAACGAACATCAACGAAATGACCTGCAATCGCGGCTGCGGCTGCCATCGCTGGACTCACCAAATGGGTACGACCACCATTGCCCTGACGACCTTCAAAGTTACGGTTAGAAGTCGATGCACAGTGTTCACCCGGTTGTAATTTGTCTGCATTCATGGCTAAACACATTGAACACCCCGGCTCACGCCATTCAAAGCCTGCTTCAACGAAGATTTTATCTAAACCTTCTGCTTCGGCTTGTTGCTTGACTAAACCTGAACCCGGAACCACCATCGCCTGTTTAATTGAACCTGCCACTTTACGCCCTTGAATCACTTCAGCAGCAGCGCGAATATCTTCAATACGCGAGTTAGTACATGACCCAATAAATACACGGTCTAATTGAATGTCAGCCAACGCTTGACCTGCATTTAAACCCATATATTGATAAGCACGTGTCCAATCATTACGTTGTACGTCATCTTTGGCTTGTTCTAAAGTCGGGACGGCTTGTGAAACAGGAATGACCATTTCAGGTGACGTTCCCCAAGACACTTGCGGCTCAATTTCTTCACCTTGCAACACGACAACGGTATCGAAATGCGCGTCTTCATCAGAATGTAAAGTATTCCAATATTCAACTGCAGCATCCCATTGTTCGCCTTTTGGTGCGTAGTTACGACCTTGCACATAAGCAATGGTTTTGTCATCGACAGCGACCATACCGACACGAGCACCCGCTTCAATGGCCATGTTACATACGGTCATACGACCTTCAATCGACATATCACGGAACACTTGACCACCGAATTCAATCGCGTGGCCTGTACCGCCCGCAGTCCCGATTTTACCAATAATCGCTAAAACTACGTCTTTTGAAGTCACGCCTTGACCTAATGTGCCGTCAACACGAACCAACATGTTTTTCATTTTCTTTTGCACTAAGCACTGGGTTGCCAAAACATGTTCAACTTCAGATGTACCAATACCATGTGCCAAACAACCAAATGCACCATGTGTTGCAGTGTGCGAGTCACCACAGACCACCGTCATACCCGGCAAAGTTAAGCCTTGTTCAGGACCAACCACATGCGCAATACCTTGACGAATATCATTGATCTTAAATTCAACAATATTAAAAGCGTCACAGTTGTCATCTAAAGTTTGCACTTGGATGCGTGAAGTTTCATCTTCAATTCCTGCAATCCCTTGATCACGTTCAGCTTTTGAAGTGGGTACGTTATGGTCAGGAGTTGCAACATTGGCACTTAAACGCCAAGGTTTACGACCTGCAAGCTGTAAACCCTCAAAAGCTTGCGGTGAAGTGACTTCATGTAATAAATGACGGTCGATGTAAAGTAAGGCTGAACCATCATCTCGTTGTTTTACTAAATGGTCATCCCACAATTTGTCATACAAAGTCTTTGCTTTTTGGGTATTGCCTGCCATGTCGACGTGCTCCATAGAACTGGGTAATGCTTTTATTAACTTCGATTATAACCACGTATTTACATAAATCTAATTTATCATTTTTATTAGTTTGAAAACTTTTTGGAATTAATTTTTAACAGATCAAAACCATGCATATTGGATAAAGCACAGCAATATCTCAACCTTCTGATTTGTATTCAAAAGGCTGGAGAGATATTTTTTAGCTGTCTCTTTACAAGCATGTCGCTGTTTAAAAACGGCGTATTATATCGATGGGTCTACTTTACTCTCGAGCAGTTCCTCAATCGCCTTAATTAATTCAGCTTTCGCTGCGCTACATTCAGCCGCGGCGCGATTTTCATCATTTTCATCATCTGCAAGTTCATAAACCGCAGTACGTTTTTCCACGGCTTCCTCGAACACATCAAGGAGATATTTTATATGTTTAATCTGCATAATTTAGATCCTTTAATAACGTATCAATCGCTGATACTTTTTTAGATTGCTTAATTTTTCGTTTGACTAGTTTTTAGATAGACTGGTTTTTAGATAGACTGGTTTTAATTTAAAAAACCGATTTAAATACACAAAATGTTCGTTTTTACAAATCAAATAGGATTGATTATGCTTTAATCATATCCCGAAGACAAAGCTTGAGAAATCCCCCTATGGCACATATTCAAAAATTTGTTACTTATAACCAAAAAACTTTAAAAAAGACCTGTAGTTATTACATCATGCACATCGCTATTGCACTGTTGGTTGGCTATTTTGTCACGGGCAGTATTTGGATGGCATTAACCTTGAGTTTACTTGAACCTACCATTCAGGCGATTGCATTTTTCTTTCATGAAAAAGTTTGGGAAAAGAATGCATCAAGCTTGCAAAAAAATTAGCACATTACGGTCTAAGATATTGAAAATATTGTGGGTTCAAGCTTGCTCCTTTCAACCAATCACTTCACTTATATAGCGTGCTGTTTAGTTCTAGCACTCACATTCACATCTTCATACATTTTTTAGCTTTGATTTTTATTCTGGCATTCACTTTTAGTATAAAAATATTTTATACTTATTTTGATATTTCATAACCAGACTAATCGTATGAATCTTGCTGCTTTTGAAGCTTTTGTTAAAGTTATGGAAACAGGCTCTATTTCTATGGCTGCCGATCTGCTGTTTATTACTCAACCCGCAGTCACTAAACGAATTCATAGTTTAGAAGAATATTTTGGTGTAAAGCTATTTGAGTCTGCGGGTCGCGGTGTTCAAGCCACCCATGCCGCTCACTCCTTGCTACCCAAAGTAAAAAACTGGCTCAATGAACTGGGGGATATTCATCACACCCTTAGTCATGAACAAGGGCAAGTGCAAGGCAAGCTTAAAATAGGCACGAGCCATCATATTGGTTTACATCATTTACCCAATCACCTGCGCAATTATGTTCAAACCTTTCCAGAAGTCACTTTAGATGTGCATTTTGTTGATTCTGAACAAGCGCATGAAAAAGTACTTGCGGGTGACTTAGAGCTGGCATTTTTGACCCTACCGCCTCAAGGTGATGCTCGTCTGAGCTATGTGACCATTTGGGATGACCCTTTGGTTTTTGTCGCCGCATCATTTCATCCCTTAGCCAATCAAAAGAATTTACAACTGGAAGATCTGATTCAATATCCAAGTTTATTACCTGCTGCACAGACGTATACCAGTCAAATCACTTTGGCTGAATTTGAAAAACGGGGTTTAAAACCGAAAGTCAGTATGAGTAACAATCCGCTCGAATCGATTCGCATGTTAGCGTCGATTGGTCTGGGTTGGTCAGTTTTACCAAAGACGTTAATCAATCAAGATTTACAACAACTAGATATTAATTTTGAAATGAATCGTCAATTGGGTATGGTTTGGCACCCTGGACGCAGTCAATCTAAGGCTGTTTTAGAGCTAATTGAAATGATGAAAATAAAGGGCTAAAGCCTAGCGGGAGAGAAAAGTTGATCTCTTTCAATCCCGCATCTATTTAATCTATCTTGACTATCAAGCTTAACGATTGGTTGATTCTTCATGTAAGGATTCATTGAGCTGATCCACCACAATCGCCCATTCACCATCAGACTTTAATTTTTCAGCTAAAAACTGGTGCTGTGCCTCTGACCAATAATCCGCTTCAGTAATTTTGGTATGTGCACTTAATTGATGAGTCGCAATAAAAAGTTCAATCGCGTCCTCAGTGGCCTCTAAGCCTAATTGTTCAAATAAATGAGTCATTCTTGGACGTACAGCGATCATTTTTTCTCCATCCATTTTAATTCTTATGCATAACATAACAGCTTCATCTTAAAAATGAAGGACAAAAATGTAAGGATTTTATACACATAAATAAAAAAAACAGCACTTAAAAGTACTGTCTTTTTAATAGCATTTTTAAAATGCTATGCATCAATCATATTGACCAATCTTGAATATCCCAGCCTTGTTCTTTCGCCAGTACAACCAAGCGCTCATCAGGATTTACTGCAATGGCATGATCGGCATAGTCCAACAGAAAACGGTCATTGATTGAATCTGAATATGCCCATGATTCCTCAACATTTCTGCCTTGCAGCCATTGCTCTAAACGTGCCAATTTGCCTTTTTGGTAACAAGCAATATTAATGACTTTACCGGTATATTGCCCATCGATGACTTCTGCATTGGTGGCAATCGTTTCAGTAATGCCAAACTCATGAAAAATCGGTGTGGTAATAAAATCGGATGTTGCCGTAATCCCCACCAATTCATGTCCAGCATCGCGGTGTTTTTCAATGGCCGCAAAACCTTCGGGACGCATTTGTGGACGAATCACTTTTTTCATGAATAATTCATGTAAGTCATGCAAATAATCATGATCATGCTGGGTTAAAAACTCGAATACAAATTCGTTATACGCAATCGGATCCAGTTGACCTGCTTTATAGTCTTCATAAAACTGGTCATTCATTTGACGATGTCGAATTGGATCAACCAGACCTTCATTCACTAAAAACTCACCCCATGAATAATCTGAATCGGTGTTTAACAAGGTGTGATCGAGGTCAAATAAAGCCAATTTCATGAAAATACTCGTAAAAACTGAAATTTAAGAAAAAATTTGTAAATCTATCTCCGCTAGTCGATAGAAATTCGTTAAGATCATAGCAATTTTTAACATTTAAGCTGTGCTTTTTTTCGAGATGGATATAGAAATAACAATCCCCGAAAGTAAAGCCACACATTAAAAGCAGATTTAGGTAGCCAAATGATCGACTCAGAAGGTTTCCGACCGAATGTCGGGATCATTTTGGCAAACGACATTGGACAAGTTTTATGGGCAAAACGCATTGGACACAATGCTTGGCAATTTCCACAAGGAGGGATCCAGTATGGAGAAACCCCTGAACAGGCACTTTATCGTGAACTGAGAGAAGAAATTGGCCTCTTGCCCGAACATGTTCAAATTGTAGCGCAAACAAAAGGTTGGCTACGGTATCGTTTGCCTCAACGGTATATACGCTCGGATTCAGACCCCGTGTGTATTGGGCAAAAACAAAAGTGGTTTTTACTTAAATTGACAGCTTCGGCCAAGAACATTCAGCTGAATTTGTCTGACCCACCAGAGTTTGACCAATGGCAATGGGTAAGTTATTGGTATCCATTAGGACAAGTCGTGAATTTTAAACGCGATGTATACCGAAAAGCGATGGTGGAGCTGTGTAATCAGTTGCCATAATATAAACATAAAAAATCGTATGAAAATGCAGATTTTTTAGCAACATATTGTTATAAATAAAATAGATTTAGACTTTTTTTTGGAGCAGATTTTATGTCGAATATGCAGCTGGACACCCTAAGACGTATTGTACAAGAAATCAATGCGTCCACCAGTTTGCATGAATCACTCGACATTATGGTCAACCAAGTGGCCGAAGCCATGCATGTCGATGTTTGCTCCATCTACTTGCTCGATGAACGTAATCAACGCTATTTACTGATGGCTTCTAAAGGTTTAAACCCGGAAGCTGTCGGGCACGTTTCACTGCATACGGGTGAAGGCTTAGTCGGGTTGGTTGGACAACGTGAAGAGATTGTCAATTTAGACAATGCACCCAAACATGAACGCTTTTTATATCTGCCTGAAACGGGTGAAGAGATTTATAACTCTTTTCTCGGTGTTCCAGTCATGTATCGTCGTAAGGTGATGGGGGTTTTAGTTGTTCAAAATAAAGAACCGCATGACTTTAGTGAAGCGGCAGAATCTTTTCTCGTAACCTTATGTGCACAGCTTTCGGGTGTAATTGCGCATGCCCATGCAGTCGGCAATATTGATGTATTCCGTAAACCCAATAGCCTACCTGCGTATAAAACCTTCCAAGGAATTTCAGGTTCTGGCGGCATTGCTTTAGGTCGTGCTGTCATTTTATATCCACCTGCCGATTTAGCCTCAGTTCCTGACCGTGAAGCTGATGACATTAGTGAAGAGCTTGAACTGCTTGATCATGCCATTGATTCCGTGCGTAAAGAAATTCAATCGCTTGACGACAAAATGCAAGATGCCTTAATGGCAGAAGAACGTGCGTTGTTTAGTGTGTTCTTGCGCATGTTAGATGCAAATGCGCTGCCAGCTGAAATTAAAGCTGAAATTCGCGACGGCAATTGGGCACAAGGGGCAGTTCGTATTGTCATTGACACCCATATTGCGCTATTTGCCCAAATGGAAGATGACTATCTGCGTGAACGGGTCTCCGATCTGAAAGATTTGGGGCGTCGTATTTTAGCGTTCTTACAAGAAGCGGATGCCAGCCACCGTGAACTGACCGATGAAAGCATTTTGATTGGTGAGGAAATTTCCACTGCGGCCTTGGTTGAATTACCTGTCGATAAAATTGCCGCGATTGTCACCACTGAAGGTGCCATGAATTCACATATGGTGATTGTGGCACGTGCACTCGGTATTCCAACCGTGGTCGGTGTGACGGAACTGCCCATTAATACGCTTGATGATGTCGAAATGATTGTCGATGCCCATCAAGGTCGGGTCTTTATTAATCCACCACGTCGCTTGCGCACCCGTTATAAAGAAATTCAAAAAGAAGAAGAACAAATTGCCAAAGATTTAAAGCAATATGAAACCAAGGACTCCATTACCCCCGACGGCGTTACCGTCAAACTTTACGTCAATACGGGTCTGATGATTGATGTGGTACGCGGCGTACAACGCGGTGCTAAAGGTGTCGGCTTATATCGCTCTGAAATTCCATTTATGCTGCGTGATCGCTTCCCGGGTGAAGAAGAACAACGGGCCATTTATCGTCAACAGCTTAGCCATTTTGCCAACAAGCCTGTGGTGATGCGTACCCTCGATATTGGTGCGGATAAAGATCTGCCTTATTTTTCGATTGAAGAAGATAACTCCGCTTTAGGCTGGCGTGGAATTCGATTTACACTGGATCATCCTGAAATTTTCTCATCGCAAATTCGTGCCATGCTCAAAGCCAGTATTGGCCTAAATAACTTGCATATCTTGTTGCCTATGGTGACCAGTGTCAGCGAAGTTGAAGAAGCGTTGTATTTGCTTGAGCGTGATTGGATGGCGGTTCAAGAAGAAGAACAAGTCAAAATTACCAAACCGAAAATCGGGATTATGGTCGAAGTCCCGAGTGTACTGTTACAAATTGAAGAATTTTCTGAATTGGTTGATTTTTTCTCGGTCGGTTCAAATGACTTAACCCAATATTTGCTGGCTGTCGACCGTAACAATCCACGGGTTGCCAATGTTTATTCACACTTTCATCCAGCGGTACTGCGCGCTTTAAACCGTTTGGTCAAAGAATGTCACAAGTACGATAAACCCATTAGTATTTGTGGTGAAATGGCAGGTGATCCTTTGGCTGCAATCTTATTGATGGCGATGGGCTTTAACACCCTTTCAATGAGTTCAAGCAATATTTTACGGGTACGTAAAGCGATTTGCCATGTGCCGATGACGGATGCACTGGTTCAACTCGAACATGTATTAAAAATGGATAACCCATTAATCGTGAAAAGTTGGATGGAATATTATTTTAAGACGCATGGTCTAGGGGATATGGTGAAATCTGCAACCCGTATTGTGGGTGCTTAACTCGCGATTCAAATCCAACTAAAAGCACAGAAATGAAAAGGGAGATAATCATCTGAATATCTCCCTTTTTTGTGCTTGTCATAGCCTCGTTTTGCATTTTTCTTTCGGTCTACAAAGACTTGGCTTTGATTGACTTCATGCATGTGTTTTGCCACAAAGTTGTGAATCACAACTTTTGGCTCAGTTTTCTTCTTTGCCATTTTTTCCACCTTGTTGATGTGATAATCTCGCGAATGATGCGATAGAAATTTTACGCTTTTTGGGACATATTACAAGCGATTTTGAAGGGACTCTTGTCCGCCCCATCCGCTATTTTTCGATTCAATTGTACGTTAAGGCAATGCTTTATTTTGCATTGCCTTTGATCCATGAACTTGAAATGTCGCTTAGACATAAAACTGTTCTAACAATAAAATAATCGCAATCAACACCATCAATGCCCCTGAGACTCGGCTGACAACCCTAGCTGCCTGCGGGCGCGTACCCAAAACTTTCTGCGCACTAAATCCAACCAAAAAATAAACGGCTGCACAACTCATGAGGTGAATCCCCGCCAGTAAAATAATTTGTGAAGTTGGCGATAAAGCAGCTTGAGGGTCGATAAAGGGCGGCAATAAAGCCAAAAATAACAGCAGGACTTTCGGGTTTAGGCCACTCAAGTAAACGCCTCGAATGTACCAAGATTTCGAAGATGCCAAGACCACCTGATCACGACTAATCGTTGCAGGACGCATCGACAAACTCAACCCCATCCATAGCAGATAAACAGCGCCAACACCGGTCAGCACTTGAAGCAATACAGGTTGACTGGCCACCAATGTGCCCACACCAGCCGCAACAATGAGTGCGGCCATCAAATGTCCAGTTAATAAACCGGTCACCGCAGGCAACACTCTTTTGCCCTGTATCCCCGACGAAATGGCATAGGCCCAATCTATACCTGGTGTCATCACAAACAGGATGGAAACACCCCAAAATGCAATCAAAATATTCAGTGACATCCCTTTCCCCTCTTATCCATCATCGTTTTTGATGTTTGACCCAATCAAAAAATGATCTGTATCAAATAATTTTGAAAGGATATCCTTTAGGCTCTAAAATGTGCTTTCAAATATTTGTGCAATAACGCCCAAAAAAGGGAGATTCTTCCACATGGATAAAATTGATAAGAAGATTCTTGCTGAACTGCAAGCCGATGGCCGTTTATCTGTTACGGAGCTGGCCCATAAAGTAGGGCTTAGCCTCTCCCCCTGTCACCGCAGAGTCAAAGCCCTAGAAGACGCTGGCATAATTAAAGGTTATCGCGCACAGTTGGATATCTCCCAACTCGGCTTGAATTTTTCCACCATTGTTTTTGTGACGCTCAAAAATGGCGATAAAGATTCGGTGCTCAGTCTTGAAGAAGCCATTCTTAAAGTTCCGCAAATTGTGAAAGCACAGCGGCTTTTTGGCGACCCTGACTACTTGCTGCATGTCGTCACTTATGACTTGGAAAGTTATCAAAAACTCTATGATGAGCACTTATCAGCACTGCCCAATGTGCAACGTCTCATCTCCACCATGGTGATGAAAAATATTATTTCGCATCGTAGCGTTTTGTTCTAAAAGAATACGCCCTCAGACAAAGTAAATACCCGAAATTCATCTGCGCTTTGCAAGTATGACACCTCTTATTTTCAAGCAGATGTTTAAGCAATCTGTTTGAAAACAAGTGCAACTCAACAGCGAATAATAAGAAAAATAAACCTCTTTTGAATAAAAAAATTAGCGCTAAAACATGCTTTGAAATTTAGTGCGAATCATATTATTTCTAACCATTTTTTTATTTTTTTCGCTGCTAAAAGCGCTAAATTAATGCTTAAACCTATGCAAAATAAGAGCATCGCCATGCCACTCGAAAAAGACAAAGATGCAACCATTGTGATCAAAGAAACGCCTGATCAAAAAAAGTATGAACTTTTAAAAGAGAAAATTCGTTATAAGCAAGCCTTGCGCGAAAATTCCAAAAAAATTGACCACCAAAAAGTCCGATTAAATATCCAAGCCGATGCACTACCGAGCAAAACATTTTTCATTATGAATGCCTTGGCTGCCTTCATTGCAGGCTATGGGCTGCTGTCCAATTCGGCTGCGGTGGTGATTGGCGCGATGTTGGTTGCCATGATGCTAGGTCCCATTTCAGGTATCGCTTTGGCTTTAATTGATAACCGTTGGCTGCTGTTTAAAACAGCACTATCTACTTTATTACTTGGCATTGCCATGATTTATAGCATCGGGATCATTTTAGGGCTGGTGAACTATGACCTGCCCATGACCAATGAAATTTTATCGCGCACGCAGCCGACCATTTTGGATTTGATGATTGCTTTAGCGGGTGGTGCAGCGGGTGCCTTTGCTTCAGTTTCACCTCGACTGTCCGTGGCGGTAGTCGGTGTCGCCGTTGCGACGGCCTTAGTTCCGCCCTTGGTGGCCAGCGGGATTTTATTTGCACATATGGAATGGAAAAACTCAGCCAATGCATTTTTACTGGCGGTGACCAACATCTTCGCGATTCAGATCAGTTCCTCCTTAGTCCTTTGGATTGCAGGTTTTAGGCGCGGTTCCAGCGAAGAAGTGCAAAGCACAGTCAAAGAATTTCTCAAACGTAATGCCGTTAGCTTAATGTTCTTGGCGCTTTTGGGTATTTATCTATCCTTTAACTTTTATTCTATGCTCAATGCGCGGCTGTATGAGAGCAGTACTGAAGCCACCATTAGTACCGAACTTAACCATGCCAATAATATTATTGATACCATCCAATACGATAAAAGAGATGATTTCACTTTAGTCCGTGTCTCTATCCGTGGAGATATCCCGCCTAGCCCAGCGCAAATTGCGGCACTCAATCAAAAGCTGTTGCCAGACTTAAACGATAACCCAAGTATTGTCCAAGTCCGCTTTATTCCCATTGATATTATTCAGGCTGAAGACAGCCCCAATGTCAAACTTGAACAACATGAGGCGCAAAAGCTTTCAGTACAATAACTAGCTTTAAGCTGCAAATGCTCTATGCAGCAGTCGTTCTACCTCGGGTTGTTGCAAGGCTAATATACCCACCACCCGACCATGAAAGGGACTATAACGGCTTTGAATAAAACCATCCGTCACATAGTCAGGCGCATAACGCTTCAATAGGACTGCTTGTGCCAAAATCACCAAACGACTGACCAAACTGCGGCCCATAAATTGTAGTTCTTCAGGTGCCTGCTGGAGCAATTTAAACAATACCTGCAATTCATCTTTCAATGTTTCATCCTGCATGGCCGTCGAGGCTAGATCTTTAAACAAGACTTCTAGCGATTCAGGATCACGCTGAATCGCACGCAGTACATCAAGGCACATGACATTGCCAGAACCTTCCCAAATGGTATTGACTGGTGCTTCTTTAAAAATACGTGCCATGATGCCGTTGTCGACATAGCCATTACCGCCAAAAACTTCCATCGCCTCACCGCTAAGTTCCACAGTACGTTTGCAAATCCAGAACTTCGAAGCTGGGGTCATCACGCGTTTCCACGCCACGGACAGCGCATCATCCGTTTCATAGCAGTGTGCCAAATGGAAACTGAGTTGCATCGCGGCTTCCGTTTCTAAGGCTAAATCTGCCAGTACGGTTTGCATCAAAGGCTGCTGCGCTAAATGTTTGCCAAAAGCTTTGCGCTGACGGGTATAGGCAATACATTGCACTAAAGCTTGTCTGAGCATGGCAGTACTGCCAACCGAACAGGTCAGACGGGTGTAATTCGCCATTTCAATAATGGTTGGAATACCGCGCCCCGCTTCCCCAATCATAATGCCCAACGCCTCTTTGAATTCGACTTCCGAGCTGGAGTTACTACGGTTGCCCACTTTTTCTTTTAGCCGTTGGATATGGATTGGGTTCTTGGTTCCATCCTCCAGCCAACGTGGTACAAAGAAACAGGCCAGACCATCTTGTTCCGTCTTCGCCACCACCAAATGTGCATCACACATGGGTGCAGAGAAAAACCATTTATGCCCTGTGAGCAAATAGGCTTGACCGCGTCCCGACTCGGCGACTGGTACAGCGATGGTTTCATTGGCACGCACATCTGAACCACCCTGCTTTTCGGTCATGCCCATGCCTAGCCAAATCGATTTTTTCTGGCTGATCGGCACATCACGCTCATCATATTCGGTCGAAAGTAACTTATCGCCGATTTTAGCCCACAGTTCAGGTTCACGTTGAATCAGTGGAATACTGCCTAAGGTCATCGAGTTTGGGCACAAGTTTCCACACTCCACCTGCCCCGCCAAATAAAAACGTGCTGCCCATCCGACCCATTTTGAAGTTGAGTTGGGATGATTAAACGGATATGCATGGGTATCGAACTGACGATTTAACCCCATCCATTTATGCCATGCAGGATGAAACTCGATAAAGTCTTTACGGCGTCCGCGCGCATCAAAGGCATGCAAGATAGGCGTATGCCTATTGGCGAGATCAGCATAATCATAATATTCCGCTGAACCAACAGCTTTGCCCATCTCTATGAGTCTTGCCTGATCCTGACTACCATAACGAGTGAGAATTTCTTGTAAAACAGTATCGGTTTCAAACAAGTTGTAATTTTCCAGTTCATCAAACTGATTACTGATTTGATGGGTCATCCATGCCGTATTCATATCACTTTGCTCTTGTTATGCTGTGCTTTTCATTTCAGTATAGAGAAAAATTGAGTCTGCCATGTTCAGCTTTGTGCTATGAAGAATCCTGAGATCCAAGTCCGCCGTAGGCCGCGCCAGTCGCGAGCCAAACTCACCCAAGAAGCTTTGCAAGAAAGTTTTGTTCGGCTTTTGCATGAGCGTCATGCACACGAAATTACCATTCGGGAAATTACCGATGTTGCAGGTGTCGGTTTAGGTACTTTTTATGAGTACTTTTCAAAGAAGGAAGATTTGGTTGCATTGACCATTCATCAGCGTGTGAAAACTAATGCGGAGCAGCTAAAAAGTTATGCACAAAGCCTGATGAAATTATCCACAAAATTGAGTTTTGAGGACTATTTACAGCAGATTATTCACTTTCAGCTTGAGCAGATTCAGGCCCGACAGTTTCTCTGGGCACAGACTTTTTTACTGGAACGGCAGGTTTCAAACATTGAAAGCTATCGAAAGAGTTATGCCATGATGGTGCAGATGTGGCACAACATCCTTGAGCCTTATATTGATGATGCAGAGCAACTCCAGCAATTAAGTTTAAATGTGCAACGGGTGTGTTATGGCTTTGTGTCACAGACCTTGTTGGTCGAGCCAGAGTTTGGGGAGTGGGAAAAATTAGAAAGAGATATTGTTCAAAGTTTAAATCTGAATAAAAACCGCTTTTTTAAAGTTAAAGATCCTTTCTGATTAGCAAAACATAACCAAACTACTTACAAAAAATACTACTTGTCTCAAAATGGGCTTGCCCATGATTTTTTGTGTTACCTTTAAATTATAAATATTTGATATATAACATAATATTAAAATTAGGTTCGTATAAGCGCTATTATGTTAAATGGAATCAAATTCTACGGATTCTAATATCCATAGAAATCTTTTAGTATTCATTTTTAAATGAAATTTCCCATTATGAAAAAACCAATAATTTTCTCGATATTATTATTAACTTGTTCCTTTTCATATGCGGAGGCCAATGAACAATGTGATGGAATTGCATATGCAGCAGATACATTGATGACTTTTCATCAAATGGGCTCAAATGTAGAAAAAGCTAAAAGTATTTATAGCAACCTCTTTAAAGAGGAAGGTGAAATTTTCAATCAGATAGTAGATGAAGTAAAGAAATCACCTGTCTATACCGAAGAGGAAGAAGCAGAAAAAGCTATAGAAGACTTTAAAAATAAATGGAAAAACTATTGTATAGAAAACAATATAAAGTGATTCGTAATTGGATTGATTATCTGAGTGGTGATTATAAATATTTCCTAAAATTAACATAATGCACGTTATGCAAAGTTAATAAATTGAATCTATAGTATTGATTTTTATTTTTTTAATTTTAAAAGCCTTGATCAGAGTCTAGGCTTTTTCTTTCGTATAACAGCCATTATGTTAAATAGAGTAATTAAACATCCTGTGGGAGAGGCCAAGTAATATTATTGTGAAATTGTTCATACCAGTAGTGTCTTATATATTCATCATATGCCCTATCAAAATGGTATACGAATAAATCTAATTCATTATTAAGTTCTATATCATATTTATATTTAGCTGACGCTAAATAACCTTGTATTTCATATAACTCGTCAAATATAGGAGTTGCTGCTTCAAATTTTAATTGTTTAATTTTAACTATAAGATCTTTGATTTGCTTTTCATACATATATAAGATTCTAGATATATCAATACTAGTATCTCTATGAATTATTAATTTTTTCTCGAATTCACTCCATGTATACATCATATTAAAGGTGATCCTTAGTTAGTTTTCCTAAAATTAGCATAATACACCTTATACGAACCTAAACTTTTAAATTAAATAATATCAGCACCTTATGATCTATAAAAACCGCCCTTAAGGACGGTTTTTTTTATTCCAGTGAAAACTACTTCACATCAAAACGGTCTGCATTCATCACCTTCACCCAAGCCGCAACAAAGTCTTTTACAAACTTCTCTTTGTTGTCATCTTGCGCATACACTTCTGAATACGCACGAAGAATTGAGTTGGAACCGAAGACTAAGTCCACACGTGTCGCTGTCCACTTTGTCGCACCTGTGGCACGATCACGGATTTCATAACGGTTTTTACCAACTGGCGTCCATGTATTTGCCATGTCTGTTAGGTTCACAAAGAAGTCATTGCTCAATACCCCCACGCGAGCCGTCAACACGCCTTCTATTGTACCTGCATAGTTTGTGCCTAATACACGCATACCACCGACCAGAACCGTCATTTCAGGTGCAGTTAGACCCAACAATTGGGTATGATCTAACAGCAGTTCTTCTGGTTGTGCTACAAATTCAGCTTTTTGGAAGTTACGATAACCATCACTAACGGGTTCAAGATCTTCAAATGAATACACATCTGTTTTTTCCTGAGTCGCATCACCACGGCCTGGGGTAAATGGAACTTTCACATTTACACCCGCAGCGTGCGCTGCTTTTTCAATGGCTGCCGTACCGCCCAATACGATGAGGTCTGCAATGCTGACTTTCTTTGCAAGGCCTGCCTGAATTTCTTCAAGCTTCGCCAAAACTTTGGCTAAACGCTCTGGTTCATTGCCCACCCAGTCTTTTTGTGGCGCTAAGCGAATACGGGCACCATTGGCGCCACCACGGAAGTCTGAACCACGGAAAGTCCGCGCACTGTCCCAAGCAGTATTGATCAATTCAACCGAAGTTAAACCGCTATTTAGCAACTTCGCTTTTAACTCTTCAATTTCAGCTTCAGACAAAACATAATCGACCGATGGAATTGGATCTTGCCAAATCAGATCATCATTCGGTACATCTGCACCTAAGTAGCGGGATTTTGGTCCCATGTCACGGTGAGTCAGCTTGTACCAAGCACGTGCAAACACTTCAGACAAGTAAGCTGGGTCTGCATAAAAACGCTCTGAAATTTTGCGGTATTCAGGATCCATTTTCAGTGCCATATCGGCATCAGTCATCATTGGGTTACGACGTACATTGGGATTGTGCGCATCAACAGGTTTGTCTTCCTCTTTGATATTAATCGGTTCCCATTGTTTCGCACCCGCAGGACTTGTGGTTTTTTCCCATTCATAAGTGAACAGCAGATAGAAAAACTCGTTATCCCATTTGGTTGGATGTGTGGTCCAAGCCCCTTCCAAACCGCTGACCATGGTATTGCCTGCATTACCTGTACCTTCAGGGTTATGCCAACCAAGACCTTGGAATTCCACATCTGCGCCTTCAACATCTTTACCTAGCAATTCGGCTTTACCATTACCGTGTGCTTTACCCACCGTGTGACCACCCGCTGTTAATGCGACGGTTTCTTCATCATTCATACCCATACGGTCAAAAGTGACGCGCATGTCTTGTGCAGTACGTAGTGGGTCTTGGACACCATCAACCCCTTCAGGATTGACGTAGATTAAGCCCATTTGCACCGCTGCTAATGGATTTTCTAATGATTTACGGTCTTGGTCATTTTCATAACGGTTTTTGGTTGCATCCAGCCATTTATTTTCAGAACCCCAATAAATGTCTTTTTCTGGGTGCCAAATGTCTAAACGACCACCACCAAAACCATAGGTTTTTAAACCTGCTTCTTCATATGCGACTGTACCCGCGAGAACAATCAAATCGCCCCAAGAAATTTTGTTGCCGTATTTACGTTTAATCGGCCACAGTAGGCGGCGACCTTTATCGGTGTTAACGTTATCTGGCCAGCTGTTTAAAGGTGCAAAGCGTTGGTTACCTGTATTGGCACCGCCACGGCCATCTTGTTTACGGTATGAACCCGCCAAGTGCCAAGCCGTACGCACGAACATACCAATATAACTGCCATAATCGGCTGGCCACCAGTCTTGGCTGGTATTAATTAGAGTACGAAGATCTTGTTTTACTGCTTCCAAGTCCAATGAGTTAAAAGCTTTGACATAGTCAAAGTCTGGGTCCATTGGATTGGTTTTTTTATCGTGTTGAGAAAGGATATCTAGATTTAGAGCATTCGGCCACCAAGCCGTATTTGAGCTGGCTATATTCGTATTCGCACCTTCCTTATGGAAAGGACAACCCGATGCAGCTTGCGTATCATTTGTCATTTTTGAACTCCAAATTTACGTTCAATTGATTATTGTGAAGAACCGTTTATAAATTGATTTACCCTACCAACATAGCTGTTTTAGACCACAATCAAAAGCAGATTTTACGAATAAAAACAATCGAAAATGTCTATTTAAGAGATACAGAAAAATTAAAAATATTCAATTTTAAAAAGATGAATTAAAAGTTTTAAAGCGATATTTTCACTACATAAAAAAAACAATCATGATTGCATTTTTGACTTTGTTTTTTATCGAAAATAATTTGCTATAGTCATGCTATAACCACTAAGAATAAATCAAGTCATGGAACATCGCATTGCCGCAATTATTCAAAAACATGACATTATTTTGTTTGATGCCATTTGTGTGATTTGTAATGGTTGGGCGAAATTCTTAATCAAACACGATAAAAAGCTAAAATTTAAATTGGTTTCTGCTCAATCGGCTTTGGGGGAACAAATTCTGCAATATTATGCGATGTCCACCACGCACTATACCACCATGATCGTCATTCTAAATGGACAGCTCTATACCGAATCGACCGCTTTACTTAAAGTCATGCAGCATTTGGGGCTGCCTTTTTCACTGATGAATACAGGCTATCTCATCCCTCGCCCAATCCGAGATTTTCTATACCGCTGTGTGGCACTCAATCGTTATCAGCTCTTTGGTCAAACCAATGCTTGTTTGCTTCCATCTGCCGATAATAAGCGCCACTTTTTGGAGCACGCGCTTCGTGATGGATAAGCAACGCTTAGAAAAACCACTCCAACTTATTCAGCTAACACTAGCTGTGCTCTGGCTCTATCAGGGCGTGATACCGAAAATTTTATTTCAATCCAATGCTGAAATTAATATTTGGCAAACGATGGGATTTGAACTCGATATGGCAAAAATATGTGTTGCCCTATCAGGTCTGGTTGAAATCATATTTGGCTGTACTTTTCTGATTTGGCAAAGAACAGCCTTGCTCCATCAGCTCAATATTTTGGGCTTAACTGGATTATTATTCCTGATAATGATCACAGATCCGTTACAACTTACCACAGCATTTAATCCTGTGGTCATGAATATTGCCATGATGGTTCTATCAATCGTTGCGATTCAACTTTTAAAGCTCAGAAACAATCTGCTTTAAAACCATCAAACCACCAAACGTCGCCCTTCTCGCACGCAGTAAAAAGGGGTCATCAATTTAGAGGTATTTTTCATCGCCACTTTTAAATCTAGCTCAGGTTGTTCACGACTTTCATCGGTCAATTGAAAGGTTCGGTAATGAATCGCCAGTGAACATTTCGAGTGTAAATCTTGATGCGCTTGAAAAGCATCTTGTGGATTCATATGCATATAACGCATCAACTCACGTGGCTCATACGCACCTATCGGCAAGAGTGAAACACGCGGTGCGCCTAAACGACTTTGGATCTCTTTAAAATGTGGCGAGTAACCCGTATCCCCTGCAAAAAAGCAATGATCTTTCCCTGCTAAAATTGAGAAACCGCCCCACAGTGCGCGATTTTGATCACGTATACCACGCCCCGAACCATGCTGCGCAGGTGTGTAGATAATTTTTAAATCCTGTAATAAAGCCGATTGCCACCAGTCCATTTCCAAGACATGAAAACTTTTTGGCAAATACCATGAATTACCTAAGCCAGTATAAATGGGCATGGCAAATTGATGATGCAACCACTGTAAGCTGGCTAAATCCATATGGTCATAATGATTATGACTCAGCAATACCGCATGAATGGTCGGTAATTCCTGTAAAGCAATGCCCGCAGGAATGACCCGTTTTGGCCCTTTGCCTTGCTTTGGACCGACATGCTCACACCATACAGGGTCGGTTAATAAGTTATACGGACCAATTTGTAAAAGTACTGTCGCATGCCCAATAAACCAAACCTGCCAATCATCAATGCTGGCTTGTGGACGATCTTGAGGCATGGCCCGTTTAACGGCATGAAATTCTGCATGTTCTTTAGCAACATCGACATTCCATGTCGATGACTTGCGTTTTAATAACCATTTTAATAGGTCTGCACGCCCACGCCCTTGTGGACGTGGTAAAACATTGCAGAATCGTTGACCATCATGCTGGCTCGAATGCATAAATTGCAATGAAGGCTGACGCCAACTATGTGACCAACATTCTTGTGTAGGCAGTTGAAAGTGTAATTGTTCGGGCTTTTGCTTCATGTACATTCAATTTCTTAGTGTGACTTAAACATTCAAAATCCGATATTTCGAATGTTCCCTCATGTATATCACGTTTTTTATTCCAAACGTCCTTTCATACGTTCCAACCACACTTTTTTCGTTTGTGGTTTAATAAACAATGCCACAATTTCAGGATGAATTTGTTTAATTTTCGCTTCAATTCTGTTGACGCATGCCTCAATTTCATCCGATTGCAAATGGTCTTCAAACTCTAAACTTAAAGATGCAAGCACTTGATGCGCACCCATCTGTTCGGTCAAAACACCATTCGCAGACAAGACTGCTATATCTTCTTGCGCAATCAGTAAAATGTTATTGCGTAATTGTGGATCTGCGGTTTCACCCAACAATAAACCTTTGGTTTCCCGCGCCAATAAAATAGCAGAAACTGCCAGCACAATACCAATCAATATCGAGGCAACACCATCCAACTCAGGAATATTTAACTGATGCGCCAAATAAATCCCAATGAGCGCAATAAACAGACCGCATAAAGCCGCGGTGTCTTCAAATAATACGGTAAAAGTGGTTGGATCTTTACTGCGGCGAAAAGCTTCAAAATAACCTTGCTGACCTTTGACCCGACGAAAAGCCTTTAACGCCACCAGCCACGATGCCCCTTCACATACAATCGCAATTGCTAAAACAATATAATTCAAGCTCGGATTAAGCATTTCCTCAGGGTGACGCACATGTTGTATGCCCTGATAAATCGACACGATTGCGCCCAATGCAAAGACCATCAGAGAAACAATAAAAGCCCAAAAATACAATTCACGCCCATAACCAAACGGATGCTTCACATTGGCAGGCTGTTGCGATTTTTTTATGCCGTAAAGCAGTAAAATTTCATTCAGCGTATCTACTACGGAATGAATGGCTTCACTCAGCATAGCTGAACTATTGGTGATATATGCAGCGACAAACTTGACCAAGGCAATGGCTAAATTACCCAGTAAAGCCGCATACACCACCACTTTATTTGAGTCAGACATTTAAAGTTGTCCTGAATTTATTGTTATCCAATACAGCAAGCATGATTGTCCCCCGCTATTTATAGTAACGAAAGCATGAATGATATGGTTTATCTTTTTGTTGTTTTTAAAAGCGAATGTCCGTCAGTGAAGATGAGAAATTGATACGTCTGCTTAATGCAGCCAAGACGTGCTCAATCTGTGATTTTAAAAATAGCGCATATCAAAATAACCGAGCAGATCAACATTCCTGATAATAAACACAGCATTAAACACGCATAAAAAAACAGCCCTGTGCTAAGCACAGGGCTGTTCAAAGATCGCGTTACAGACTTTAAGCAATTTTGCGTAAGTCTTGTGTGATATCCAAATGTTTTTCCATTTCAAATACGGTATTTTTACTGATCATTTTTTTCAAATGGCGCATTTCTTTACCCGCATTGACGGTAATGCCTGCAACAATTTGACCGTCAGTCACACCGTACATCACGAATGAATTGTCTGCACCCTTCGCTGCATCCATTTCACCACGGACGTGCCATTCACGTGCTGCCATATCACCAACAAATTGAACATTAATATCCAATTGATCAGTCCAAAACCATGCTGGATTGGCTTTAGGATGTTCAACGCCCATCACATGACGCGCAAAAATTCCCGCTTGCAGGTTGGCATTTTCCCAAGTTTCCACACGGCGGTGATGACCACAGTCACGTAATTGAGTGGCAACATCGCCTGCGGCATAAATATCTGAATTTGACGTTTGACAATCTTGATTGACTTTAATCGCCACGTCCACGTCTAAGCCAGCATCAATCGCCAGTTGCGCATTGGGTACAATGCCAATACCGTAAACTACAGCATCGGCACAAAGTTCTTCACCAGAAGCCAAAGTGACTACAATTTCTTCGCCATCCTGATTTTGATCCAGTCGGCAGTCAGCGATTTGCGTTGCAAGACGAACATCGATACCCTTAGCACGATGCTGTTCAAGCAAAAATTCACTCAGGATAAGCGGTGAACAACGGCCCATCACCATCGAACCCATTTCAATGACAGTCACAGCACAATCTTTAAACCGTGCGCTTGATGCGAGTTCCAAACCAATTACACCGCCCCCAATCAAAATGATACGGCGGCCAGCTTGCAGCACAGGGACTAAGGCTTGAGAGTCTTCTAGGTTACGCAAGGTATAAACGTGTTTACCCAAAGCATCAAAGTTTGATAAACGGCGCGCAGCACCACCTGTTGCAAGCAATAATTTATCGTAAGCAACAACGTCACCATTTTTAAGCTCAATACTGTGAGCGTCGCTATTGATTTTCACCACGCCATTGCCGCGGATCACCTCAACATTCAAATCGGCCAGTTTTTGTGGGGACAAGATTTCAATTTTGGTATCGGAAGGATTGAGGATCACATCTTTAGACAACGGTGGACGCTCATAAGGCAGATGTGTTTCGTCACCCACCAAAATGATTTTGCCTTCATACTTATTGGCACGAAGTTCTAAAATAGCGCTTGCACCAGCTTGACCAGCACCCACAATAACAATGCTTTCAATATTCGTTTGGCTCATGTCCATCCTTCCTTAGTTTTTCAATTCTGCCGATACAATGCCGAAACCCGCAATCCATTCACTGATTGCTTCATAGACTTGAGTGGTCATTTGGTATTCGCCTAATTCAGACAATGCGGCAAATGCGGCAATCCATGAGCGAACTTCCTGACCACCACGACCACCGTCACGGCGAATTTCGGCTTCAGTCATCGCCTCAATTGCAGCAAAGTCAGCATTTTTGAAGGTTTCAAGTAAGGCAATATCCCATGCGGCATTTAAAGGCACGGCAACAGAGGTATCGCCTGCTGCCAATTTTTGCCCCACAGCAATAATTTTAGCTTGACGTGCATGACGCGCTTCAGTGGATGGATTGCGCCCTGCAATCAGAAATTCTTCCACTTCAGGCGGAACTGAACCCATTTGCGGTGTAGGCGGATCATGTGACAATCCCCCTGTGCCTAAAATCAGTACCCGTTCATTTTCAAGATTCAGTGATTTGATGAACTGACCAATGGCACGACCTAAAGCAACTGTCCGTTTAGTCGTTGGCATTGGCGCTGCTGCACCATTAATAAACACTGGAATGGTTGGATAACGATCCAATTGACCATCGCATAGGAAATGCAAAGGTTGCGTCACACCATGGTCGGCCTGCATACGGTAAGAGTAAGCAACATCTACCCCTTCATCCAAGACACGACGCACTAAATTAAGGGCTGTTTCTTCTGGCACATTAATCTTGTTGTTCTCTGCACCATAATTCCAATCGCCTGCGGCTGTGGCACGAATACCGACGCAAAAACTTGGCATGAGGTCGTAAAAAAAACCGTTAAAATGGTCGGGTCCAAAAGTAATAATTAAAGTTGGATCAAAGGCTTTAACTTCAGCCGCCATTTTTTCAAATGCAGCACGAACATTGGTTTCCTGTTCTGCACGCTGTGGCGAAGCAAATTCCATGAGTGGGCTGTGTGAAGCACAAATAAGTTTAACGGCCATGTTTGACTCCTAAACGGAAGGCTTTCGATCCCTGAAATAATTAACAGGGCTTAAATCCTCCCCAACCCTCCTTTAATAAAGGAGAGAGTATTCCCCTCTTTCATAAAGAGGGGTTAGGGGAGATTTTTCTTCTATGAGTTAATGATTTTCTAGAAATCTAAGAGAAAAGATTTAGTCTTCAAAGAACCCAGCACGCGGCTGACGCAAACCGCGAATACCTAAACCACAATCCGCATTAATTAAAACACCGGTCAGAGTACGATTATTGGTGCGAGATGCCAGCAAGACATAAGAACCGGTCATATCTTCAGGTTCTGGTAAGAAACCTAATGGCATGCCGCGGCCAATTTTCTCAGGGTCACGCGCATCCAGCAGACCCAGACTTTCCTGACCGAGTGATGCCGCCCCTTTGATATTGACGTTCATGCCTGATGGCGCAACGGCATTGACGCGTACTTTAGGTGCAAGCTCATAGGCCAGTTCTTTCATGATGCCCACGCCCGCATGTTTAGATGCGGTGTAGATTGGACCACCACCGGCTGAATACAGCGCAGAGTTAGACAAGGTAAAGATGATTGAACCTTCAGATTTGACCAATTCATCTAGCGCAGCTTTGGCACCCAAAATGAGTGATTTGGTGTTAATGCCCATGATTTCATCAAAGGCTTTTTCCAGCTGCTCGCCAGAGGTATTAACGATATCGGCGTAGTGATCCCAGATGCCGGCATTACCGACAAAGCAATCCAGCTTGCCAAAACGCTCAACGGTCGCTTGAACGGCACGGACATTGTCTGCATAGCTGGCTACATCACCTTCAATCGCAAGAACTTTACCACCGAAGTGTTCATTCAAGGCATCCACTTTTGCTTTTGAACGTTGAAGAACCGCAACCTGTGCGCCCTCTTGCAAGAAACGCTCAACCAAAGCCCAACCCAGACCTGAACCGCCACCAGTAATCAGTGCAACTTCACCTTGTAGCCAACCCATGATTACTCTCCTGCCATCTCTACGAACAATTGACCATCTTCAACAATCACAGGGAAGGTTTTAATTGGATCAGTTGCTGGTAGGCACAATGCTTCACCTGTTTTTAAGCAGAATCGTGCTGAATGCAATGGGCATTCAACTGTACCGTCATCTTCAAGATAACCTTCAGACATTGAGGCATTACCATGTGAACAACGGTCATTCATGGCGAAGAATTCTCCGCCATTGTTGAATACAGCCAGCGCTTCAATTCCGTTCACGCCGCAATCTACTTTTAGCGCTTCGCCTTCATCTAATTCATCAACTTGGCAAACAAAAATCTTATTCATTAGAAGAACACACTCAGGTTATGTGAGTTATAAGTCACTTGATCTAAGGTAATTTTACGCTTGAAGATTTGGAAGCCGAGGCCACCTTCAACTTGACGTAATTTGTCGTGACGCTTACCACAGTAGATCGTTACGTCTTTCTCTTTTTGCGTACGGTACAGCAAGTACGTAACATACACGTCGTATTCACCGTCCACTTCAGTCGGCTCTACAATCACGTTCGACACCATATGTGTGGTTCGTGATGGCGGCTCTTCAGCCCATGCCATACCTGTTTCAAGACGTGCAACACGACGCTCTAAAAGATCTTTGGTATCGTTAAATACCCAAGTGGTTGGCGGTTCAACTGAACGGCGGCGGTCACGGGTTTGTGCATTCGGCGTAGTACGCAGCGTATAAGAAATATCTTCCGCCAACATATCCAGCCAATCGCGGAATTTCCAATCGTCCAGCGCTTTGCCTTCACGATACAGAAACTGACTAATTTGATGATGAAGTTCTAAACTGATCTGACTCATTTCATTAGCTCCTTCTCATATTGCTCAGCGGCTTTTTCGACCTCTTCCCATGTGTCATGGATCAAAAGATCTGCCCAGCGACGGTATAAACCACGTGCCGCAGTTTCAGAGAAAATGTAGTTGGTAATCCCAGGGATACCATCTTCACGTTTTTTCTCATTCCCCAAGCCCATTTCCATAATCAGTTTGTTATTACGCGCTTTATAACCGCGTAATACTTTTTGAATCTCAATCCAGTTTTCAGAGTCATCTTGCTCTAGGAAACCAGCAGGACCAAAAGCACGCGTTGCAGAACGCTCAAAAGCTTCTTTGACTTCTTGCGACGCTTCAGCATCGGCAATACAGAATGCCCAGACTTCAGTTTTATTTGGCCCACGTGGGTGCCATACGCGAAGTGTTGCCGTGCCGTTTAACCATGACATGGTTGGGAACATGTTGTTATGACCCGCTAAACGTAATGCACGCGTTTCGCCCAAACGTTCTTTTACTTCCTCAAAGGTTTCACGGAAGTAGTTCGCCACTTCACCATCGACCCAAACATTTGCATCGGGTTTTTCAGTAAAGAAGAAACCTGAACCATGACCACGCGAGCCGTATTGGATGGCATCTTTAGCCGTTTCCCATACTGGTCGCGCCGTTTGTGCAGCGCCTAATTTTTTAGAAGACTCGTCATCTGGTTTTGCACCCAAAACTTGGATGGCAGATGCATGAGAGAACAAGGCATGATATTGATCCGATGCAAACTGTTCTGCGGCAAACTTCCAGTTACATTCAATTTCCCACTTATGCACACCACCAATGATCTCGGTGCCACCCGGACGACGATCCACTACACCATCCAAATACCAAGCAATATCGCCCATATATTCGATTAAATCAGGTGTGGTTTCATCCCAACAGGCAAAGATTAAGCCCTTATAAGACTCAACACGATTCACTTCAACCAGACCCCATTTTTCTTTGCACGCACCTTGCGGGAAGGCACGATCTTCTAATGGAATATCTTTGAGTGAACCATCAACACCGTAAGACCAGCCGTGGTATGGGCAAGTAAATGCACGCGTATTACCACAGTCTGCAAAGCTCACACGCATAGAGCGGTGACGGCATTGGTTTAAAAATGCTTTGATTGAGCCGTCTTTTTGACGCGCCACAATAATCGGGTCTTCACCCATATAAGTATTAAAGAAGTCGCCCGCTTTAGGAATTTGGCTTTCATGACAAAGGAATAACCAAGTACGACCAAAAACGCGTTCAAGCTCTAATTCATATAAATCTGGATCGGTATAAATATATGGCGAGATACGTCCATTTTGTGCATCGACTAAAGCATCAATTTCACGCACATCAATTTTTCCACTCATGAGAAGCTCTCCTGTGACGTACTCTGTCACAAAGTAAATAGACTCAACTTTTAGTGGATAATGGTTTTTTAGCGGCGTTTAGTGAAATATTTTTTTTGTTTCAATTAAGATATTTTATGGATTATTCGCCGTGTTTTTTTCTTATACTTAAATGGTCATGAAAAATTAAAAACCATTTATTTTCTAAATGGCAGAATCATCTTCACGGCATAGTTGTTTATAGATTATACTCTTGCCAAATTATAGTAAGACATTTTTTGGATTACTCATTGGACTAGATTATATGGAATTACGACACCTTAGATATTTTATCACCGTTGCAGAAGAACTTAACTTTAGTAAAGCTGCGTTAAAACTTTATACTGCCCAACCCTCTTTAAGTCAGCAAATTAAAGACCTCGAAGAAGATGTCGGCGTAAAGCTGTTATATCGTACCAAGCGTAAAGTTGAACTGACGGAAGAAGGTGCCGTATTTCTAGAACAAGCTCGCCTCACATTGGCTCAAGCAGACAAAGCCATTGCTATGGCACGCCAAGTCCTACAAGCCAAACAGCAAATGTTGCGGATTGGTTTTGTGCCTGTGGCAGAGATGAAAATCTTTCCTTATGTGTTACCCAATTTACGGGTACAAAATTCAGATTTAAAAATTGAATTGCTCAGTCTCAATAATACTGAGCAAATAAAGCTGTTAAAGAAAGGCGATCTGGATGTCACTTTTACCCGTCAGAATTTAAACAGTGATGAAATCGAAAGCTTATTTGTGCTTCGTGAACCACTAATTTTTATTTTGCCGGAAAATCATCCTTTAGCAAAATATGAACGAATCCCAGTGAACGCATTGCATGGTGTTGATTTTATCATTCCTGCGGCAGAACAATCTTTGACGCTACATAACACCATTCTAGAGTTTGCCAAAACCCATGGTATTGAATTTAATATTGTACAAAAAGCCGATAACATTTTGTTTAATATCAACTCGATTGGCATGGGCTTAGGTTGCACCATCTTACCCGGCTACGTTGCACCATTGACCATGAAGAATACAGTCATTCGTGCTCTGGATGTTGAACTGCCGTATTTGGACTTGTATGTCAGTTACCACAAAAACAGTAGCTCTACCGCCGTTCATAAATTTGTTGAATTACTCACCCACGTGTTTTATCTGAATATCAATCGTAATTAAGCCATTTAGTCCCTTTATTTTTAAATTGAGCGCACCATTATTTTTTTGATAAATAATGGTGCGTGTGTTTTGCCTATTTTTCTATTTATTTTGTCCTGCGAAGACTTAAGTCTTAGACTATTTATTGATGAAAAAGTCTTTTTCGATGGGAAATAACGTATAACTTTTCTTTCGCTCATGCATAAAAATATCTCATAATCAAAAAATTACAACTTAAGTCTAATAAACATACTGCTGTATTGATAAAAAATGTATTGATAAAAACAGACATAGATCTAGAGAGCATTATGAAAATACACTCACTGCATCGAATCAAAATAGGCGTTCAATATCACCCTTATTTTTTTATCATCTTTCCATCCATTGCAGTGCTGTATTATTTTTTACAATGGCTGACGCCATGGAGTTGGTCTAGCTGTCTTTTAATCAGTTGGAACATCTCCATTTATAACTATTTATGCTTAACCATAAAAAAACTATGGCGCACAGATTATGCGCATATTTTGCAGCGAGCTCTGCAACAAGATGCCAGTAAATGGATTATTTTACTGCTGGTGTTCATGACCTTAATCATGTGCTTTATTGCCATTATTATTGAAATTAATCATTTACCCACAGATCCCACCATTCGAGTAGGACACTTAATTTTATCCATCCTGACCATTATTTCTGCTTGGTTCTTTATGCATACCATCTTTGCCATTCATTATGCACATGACTTTTATTTGGCATTAGAAAAACATCAAGATGGTGGCTTAGATTTCCCCAAATCACCGCAACCGACCTACCCCGACTTTTTATATTTTAGTTATGTAATTGGCACGTCTGCTCAAACAGCAGATGTCTCAGTAACCAGCCAATCAATGCGTGTATTGAACACCTTACACCTGATCTTGGCATATGGATTTAACACCACGATTTTAGCGATCAGTATTAATGTCGCAGCCAGTTTTATTATGGCTTAAAGTCAAACTCATACCCTCACCCCAAATAATTCGCATCAAGATATGTTGTCTACTAAACAAAAGGGACTGTACAAATAATTGATCGACATGGACTTCGTCTGAGAATCTAAGCAATAAAAAAGGATGGCAAAAGCCATCCTGTTTTTATCACTGAATTAAAGCAGATTACACGCCACGCGCCGTTAAATAATCTTTAATCACGGTATTAAATTCTTCCGCTTTTTCAACTTGAGACCAATGACCACATTGACTGAAAATATGTGCATCTGCATGTGGAACAATATTTAAAATATCCCATGAGCGAGACACAGGAATCACCACATCTTGTACGCCATGAATCAGCAAGACGGGAACCGTAATGTCTTTCATTTTTTCAAAGTCGAGTGGAAACTCAAAACGGTCGCGGTCACGTGCGCCAACCACATCCATTAGACGGTCAGATGCATAGTCATTTTTGGCAGAATCAAAACGTACTTTAACCAATTCATCGGTAATCAAATCTTTGTTTACGACAAACATAGACAGAGTTTGCTTGATGCCTTCTTCGGTTAAAACTGGATTTGCATGTGCTTTGAGTGCCGCTGTTTGTTTCGCACCCCCTGTACCCATTGATACGATTCCTAGCACACGTTCAGGGTAATCTAAGACCATTTGGAATGCTAACCATCCGCCCAACGAGTTACCCACCACCCAAGTTTTTTCAATGCCCAAAGCATCTAAAGTACGGATAGCATGATCGACCCAAGCACGAATACCATAGGCTGTACCAGGTGCCACAACAGTTTGACCATAACCAATGGTGTCAATTGCGATACAACGGGCTTGTTCAGCAATTTGTGGCAAGTTCAACCACCAGTTTGCCGCAGCAGATACACCTGTACCTGAACCATGCAAGAAAAGAATAGGCGTGCCTTCACCCATTTCGTGATAGTGAGTTAACTCACCTTCCGCAGTTTCAATCCACTTATCTTCTAAGCCAAAGAATGAATCGGTTGTATATTCAGGGATTTGGACAGTGCTCATACATACTCCTCATGCAGCATTGGTACGTGTTTGATTGACTCAATGACACGCTGAATGATAATAAATTCGACAATTTTACAGCCTAATATTACATGTTCATCAAGCACAAACTGATACTTAATAACGATGATAAACTACAAAAAAACGATAATTTAAGTCTTTGTTTTTAATATATTTAAAATAAATTTATCACCACAATTCAGCTCAGGCATTTTAAGCTCAATAGGCTTAAGCTCAAAAAAAAGAGCGACCGATTAACAGCCGCTCTTTTTCCATCAAATGATTAGAATTTATAGGTATAGGTTGTCGCAATACGATACTCTTTTAAGTCCGTTTTCCAGTCAAAGTCAGCATCAATATACATGCCTTGAATGCCTAAACCTTTGAACTTCCCTTCTGGAAGGGTGTAATTCACTATCAGATTAATTTCATCCGATTTTTGCGCTTGTTTACCCGCTACATCAGCATCAGAACCTGTGAAATAAACCGCTGTAGCATTTAAGCCTTTTGCACCCAATTCAGAGAAATCATAAGCATAAGTAAAGCCCCATGATTTTTCATTCACATTGGTAAATGTCGCTACACCCCAGTTCACTAAATAAGGTTGTGGCACCCAGCCGCCAATGGTTGGAAATGCATTTTGACCAAACATCTGTTGATAGCCCAAACCAAAAGTATGTGCGCCATGATTAATTTTAGCGCCTACAGATAGCGCCTGATTATCAATATTTCCATACAATTGATCACCAGATTCCGAGTTATCGAAATAACGGATATGGCTATCTAATTTTGCCTTTGCACCTAATGTGGTTTTGTAATTCACACCGACATAATGCTGTTGGTAAATATCTTGCACATCTGCATACCAGTAGCTTGCACCAATATTTTTATTAAATTGATGGTCAATACCCGCAATGTACATCCCGTCCGCTTTTGCACCATTGTCATAAGCTGGTGGTGCAAATTTCGTTAATTCGCGGAATTGGTTGTCGTAACGGTTGTTAATGCCATCAATATACGCCAAGGTTAACTTGGTATCTTTCATCTCTTTTGATTCTAACCATGCACCGCTATACGTGGTCAGCAACTGACGCGATGGGTCAAAAACCAAGACAGGCGAAACAGGTAAAATTTCACCGACTTTCAATTCAGTTTGCGACACTTTGGCTTTTAAAGTTGCGCCCACTTTACCAAAATCACGCGCTTGCTTTTCACCGTCATGCGGTAAAACCCAATCTGGATTTTTATCGCGACCATTCAAACGTACAGCATGTTGAACCAAGATGTCAGCGCCCACTTTTATAGCACCTAAATCGGCATAACCGGACTTAGCATCTAAAGTCACGGCTTGAGACCAACTGCCCCAATTGTTTTGTGGAAGATCGGCGTATTGACGATCTAAATAGAAGTTTTTAAATTTTAATTGGACTTGGCTATCGTCGATAAATTCTGCATTCGTTGCAGTTGTACCTAGTGTTGCCGCAGCAGCACAGATTGCTATCCATAGTGTTTGACGATGCATGGCTAAATTCCCAGTGATCAAATTAAGCTATAACACCATCATGCTCAACAATTCTGAGTTGCGAAATCCGACTACAGTATTAAGCTTTCATGCCTTTAACGCATGCTTACGACTTTCTAAATCTATATGCCAAACTGGTTTAGAACTTAAAGCAATAAGATCTTTTGCAGCTATTTTATGCAACCTCTTATAAGCTATTGTTCACAAGCTTATTTTTATAAAAAAACTGGGATATTTGCGCCAAATAAAAATAACTGATCGCTTTTAAGTTTAACTGCGGTTTTCTATCAGCTAAATATTTGAAAAAATTAATATAACTGGCGTATGGCATGATATTTTTTATCTATTAATTTTTTGTATTTTTCTAAACAATGAATCACGGTTTGCATTAAAAAAAGCAGATGACTATCCCCATGCTTAATCAAATACATTTATATCAGCCAATAAAAAGCACCTATAAAAGGTGCTTTTCTAACTGAAACATCAGTACAACAATGAAGCTTAAAATTCTAGGCTTGCAATTCTTTGGCTTTCGACATGGTCAAAGCTAAATCTTCAATCATGTCTTCCTGACCACCCACTGTACCGCGGCGACCCAACTCCATCAGAATTTCACGAGCAGACACACCATATTTGGCTTCAGCACGTTTTGCGAATAACAAGAATGATGAGTAAACGCCTGCATAACCTAAAGTTGCTGCATCACGATCAGCACGAATCGGGTTCAACATCATCGGAATCACAAGATCTTCAGCAACGTCTTGAACTTTAAACAAATCAACACCTGTATCCATTCCCATGCGATTCGCAACGGCAATGAATAACTCAAGTGGTGTATTGCCCGCGCCTGCACCTAAACCAGCAGAAGCCAAGTCAACCCGTATCGCTCCTGCTTGAACAGCAGCTACAGTATTGGCAACCCCCATACCTAAGTTATGATGACCATGGAAACCAAGTTCAATACTTGAATCAAGGCTGTCACGCAAACAAGCAACGCGATCAGTCACATCTTGTGGCAGCATATAACCGGCAGAGTCAGTCACATAAATACAGTTTGCACCGTAAGACACCATTTTTTTCGCTTCTTCAAGCAATTGAGCCGGTGTTGCCATGTGAGCCAACATTAAGAAGCCCACAGTATCCATTTCTAATTTACGTGCAGCCGTGATGTGCTGTTCGGAACAGTCTGCTTCTGTACAGTGCGTTGCCACACGAATGGTTGAAACACCAATTTCATGTGCCATTTTCAAATGGTCAACCGTACCAATCCCAGGCAAAAGAAGTGCCGAGACTTTCGCATTTTTCATCCGTGGCACAACCGCAGACAAATATTCCTCATCCGTTGCCGCAGCAAAACCGTAATTCACTGATGAACCACCAAGGCCGTCACCGTGTGTAACTTCAATTAAAGGTACGCCTGCATCATCAAGGGCAGTTGAAATTGCAATCATTTGCTCAACAGTCGTTTGATGGCGCTGTGGATGCATACCATCACGCAAAGTCATATCATGAACAATAATCTTAGACATGTGGTTGCTCCTTATACTGCTTCAGTGGTTGCTTGTTGTGCAATTAAACGCTCTGCAAACATTTCCGCAGTGCGTGCAGCTGCCGCTGTCATAATGTCGAGGTTACCGGCATATTTAGGCAAGTAATCCCCTAAACCTTCAACTTCTAAATACATAGAAACACGGTTGTCATCAAAGACTGGACCATTGACCAGTTTATAACCCGGTACATATTTTTGAACTTCCTTGATCATGGCATGCACTGATGCCGTAATTGCCGCTTGATCGGGTTCACCTTCAACGAGGCAGTGAACCGTATCACGCATCATGAGTGGTGGCTCAGCAGGGTTGATAATGATGATCGCTTTACCCGCTTTCGCGCCGCCAACTTTCTCAATCGCACCCGCAGTGGTACGGGTAAATTCATCAATGTTTTTACGTGTGCCCGGACCCACAGATTTAGTCGATACAGTTGCGATGATTTCACCATAGCTCACAGGCTGAACACGTGAAACGGCAGCTACCATCGGAATCGTGGCTTGACCACCACAGGTCACCATGTTGACGTTTGGCAATTCACCTTGTTCAAGCAATGCAGCAAGATTTACGGGTGGTACGCAAAATGGACCAATCGCCGCAGGCGTTAAGTCAATCATTTGTACGCCAAGTTCATTGAGCTTGCGGCTGTTTTCAGCATGCACATAGGCAGAGGTTGCATCAAAAGCAATTTGAATATTGTCTGCCAATACATGTGGCAATAAACCATCAACGCCTTCTGCTGTGGTTTTTAGACCCATGTTCGCAGCACGTGCCAAACCTTCTGAAGTGGAGTCAATTCCCACCATCCATACAGGTTCTAACCATTCGCTACGTTGAAGTTTGTAAAGCAAATCTGTGCCGATATTACCCGGACCAATCAATGCACATTTAATCTTTTTCATGAATGTACTCTCTAAAATTCCGATTTATACAAAAACGTTATTCAGCAGCGAAAGCAGCAACAACTGAACCAAAACCTTCAATCTCAACTTTGAATTCGTCACCTGGATTTGCAACAACCATTGGGCCAAGCGCACCTGTAAGAATGATGTCACCAGCCAACAATGGACGACCACGACGAACCATTTCGTCAGCCAACCACACTGCGGCGTTTAAAGGGTTTGCCAAACATGCCTTGCCCACACCTTGAGAGACCACTTCGTCACCACGCGTCATCACCATTTTGCAGTTCACAAGGTCTAAATTTTCCAGTTTCACTGGACGTGAGCCTAGAACATAAGCCGCAGATGAAGCGTTATCTGCAACCGTATCAATCAGGGAAATTTTCCAATTTTCGATACGGCTATCGACCACTTCTACAGCGGGCAGTGCATAGTCAGTTGCACTAATAATGTCTGCATACGTGTGTTTTTCTTGGGTTAAATCTTTATTAATAATCAGGGCGATTTCAGCTTCAACTTTCGGTTGAATGAGCAAACCAGCAGGAATGGCTTCACCATCACCATAGGCCATATCGGCAAACAACATCCCGAAATCAGGTTGATCTACACCGAGTTGCGCTTGTACAACTTTTGAAGTCAAACCAATCTTGCGTCCAACTAAGCGACGCCCCTCAGCGAGCGCACGTTGGGTATTCACTTCTTGAGCGGCATAGGCGATATCGACATCGGCACTTTCACCCCCCAATTGTGGGCGAATAGGGGCAACCGCAACTTTTGACAGTTCAGCTTCTCTAAGCGCTAAAGCAACGGATTCAACACTCGTTTCAACAACAGCAGAATTCGACATCAATGTTTCCTTAAACTGCAAAAATGGACTTATACTGTTTTAGATGAAAAATGACTAAGTAAGATTTAAAACTCGGATCGACTAGATCAATTGCGACAGACGAGCTGTATCTGATCATCTATAAAACGCGTATGTGTATAAACAGTTTAAGCATCGGAAAAATGGCGACTTTACGCCAATACTTATTTTATTTTTTACAATAGTTAGAACCTATAAATCTTTTTTTTGTTTTATCCATCAACATAAACAGCGTAGAAAAATCAAAGAGAAAAATGACCAAATCATTCAGAATTTAGTTTTTTATATTTTGATTAAACTTTTCACCTACGACTAAAAGATAATAAGCGTGCAGTTTATTTGTATAAATCTACAACAAAAAATCAGCCTCTTTCATAAGAGGCTGATTTTAATAAAATGGTTTTATGCTGCAAATAAAGCAGGATTATTCTTTAAACTTTCACGTTGTTGTATGGCCACCACATAGCGCTCAATCGCAGGATGTGGCTTTAATAAATTCATCTTTAATTGCCACATGATCATTGCCCCTAAACTGATATCGGCTGCCGTAAACTGTGAACCGCATAAATAAGGGCTTGCTTGTTCTAAACCTTGAATCAACGCTTGATAGGTATCCTGATAATCACCATAGCCCATAAACATTTTTTGTTCAGGTGCAACTTGAACATTTAAATGTTCATTGTCGGAGGCTGCTGCAAAAGGTCCTGCACCAAAGAACAACCAACGATAATATAAGCCTCTTTTCGGATCATTCAGTGCTGGGGCTAAACCTTTTTCAAAGAATTTATCTGCCAAATACGCACAAATGGCATCTAGCTCATAAATCACCACATCACCATCGACCAAAACAGGCACTTTGCCAAAAGGGTTTAGTTTTAAAAATTCGGGGGATTTCATTTCTGTGCCATATGCGACTTCTATGCGCTCAACTTCAATCCCCAAATCAAGAATGAGCCAATCCACTACAACGCCACGAGATTGCGTATTGGTATATAAAGTTAAAGCCATTGTTCTATCCTCTGTGTTTATTGTTTTTTTAGCATAGAACTGAGCTGTGTCAGTTTTTGTCAGTAGTGCTTGGTGATTTTTCTGAATGTGAAAATTCTTTTTGACACCATTGTTGAAATAAATGGCGTTTAAATTGGGGATAGATTTGCTCAGTGAAGATTAGCGTTTGAATTCGATCTAAACGGAAATTTCTAAAATCTTCACGCAGTTCACACCATGCAGCCAACAACATTTTGTCGTTAAAATATCCCAATGCAAAGGGCCATAATTGCCTGTGTGAAATCTGTTTCTGCTCATCAACATAATCAATCTGAATTTTAGTTTGTAAACGAATTGCGATACGAACTTGTTCAACAATGGTTTGATCAACCTCAATCCATGAATGAATGGATTTTAGATAAGTATCATTTAAAAATTCTTGTTTTCTTTGTGGCAATACAGCTTTTAATTTGCTTAATACCGAATGTGAAGCCTGCTGTAATGCTTGATCAGGAATAGATCTAGCCCATTGTAATGCAAGATACATCGCTTCAATTTCTGATTCATCCAAACTCATTGGCGGAAGGAGAAAGTTTTCTTTCAATTGAAATCCTAAACCTACACTCCCCTCAATATTGACCCCTTGATCACGTAAACTTTCAATATCTCGATAAACACTTCGCACACTGATTTGCAAATGTTCAGCCAGACGTTGTGCAGTGACAGGATAACGCTGTTCACGGAGATGCTGTAATAAATGAAGTAATCGAATGGAACGACTCATACTGTATTTTCTTGTTATTCAAAATTAAATTGAGGCGCATATCCTTATACGCCTTGAAAAATGATCAACTTTGCTTAAGCCACATCGGAAGCATTCACTTGCTGATTTAAAAACTGATCTAAACTTGCGACATCATCTGCAATGGTCAAAGGATTAAACTGCTGCAAAACATTTTTAGTATGTACACCATAGGCGACACCGACTCTTGGCATGGCAATATTTTGCGCCATTTCCAAGTCATAAGAAGTGTCTCCGACCATAATCGCCTGTTCAGCTTTTACCCCTGTGAACGCCAAAATTTCGGCCAGCATCAGCGGATCAGGTTTAGACTTGGTTTCGCTTGCCGCACGCGTAATTTCAAACAAATCATGACTATTGGTTTGAGCCAGCACACGATCCAAACCTCTACGGCTTTTACCCGTCGCCACCGCAAGTTGGACGCCCTGATTTTTGAGTCCATATAACATTTCAGCAATACCCGAAAACCAAGCATCACCCGTTGAATGGGCAACATAATGATCGCCATAACACTTTAAAAGATCAGTATGTAATTCAGGAACGGTAGGAAATAAGACTTGAGCCACTTCAGGTAAGCCTAAACCAATAATACTTTTTGCCGCTTCAGGGGTTAGGGGTTGCTCAAATTGCTGTGCTGCAAACTGTAGGCTTGCCACAATCTGCCCCACTGAATCAAACAAAGTTCCATCCCAATCAAAGACAATCAGTTCTACAGGTTTATTCATTTCGCTCTCATTATTTCAATTTTCTCATGAATCAAAACAGTTGATACTCGTTAGATGGCATAAATACCACTGTTGAGCAACAGCACAAGAATGTACTGCTTGCTCAATAAAAGATTTTTGTTCCTTTTGATCTTTCAAAAGTGAGCAAGGGTTATTTAGACTGCGCGCGCAGCTGCGCCACCAAATTCTGCATATCTTCAGGCAAAGGTGCTTCAATTGTAGGATAACCCGGAATTTCTAAACGCAAAGCATGTAAACACAAACGACGTGCCGCAGGGCCTTTATATTCAGTTTCATGGCCGTATTTATCATCACCAATTAAAGGATGACCAATACTCAAACCATGCACACGAATTTGATGTGTACGTCCCGAAAGCGGTGAAGCATAAACCAAGGTGCCATGACGGAAACGCTCTGCGACATTCCACTGCGTTTGACTTGGCTTACCTTCTTTAGATACGCGTACACGACGCTCGCCATTGGCCAATTCATAACGATGTAAAGGCGCATCAATCAGTTGTTTATCCAAACTGACCTGACCTTTGACAATCGCAGCATAGGTTTTTTTAATTTTATGTTCACGCAGTAAATCTTGCAGGGTCTTAAGCGTACTGCGTTTTTTACTGATCATCACTAAACCAGAGGTATCACGGTCAATACGATGAATCAGCTCTAAATATTTTTTACCTGTGGCTGCGCGCAAACCTTCAATCAGACCATAGGCCACGCCACTTCCCCCATGCACGGCAATGCCTGAAGGTTTATTTACAATCATCAAGCCTTCATCTTCATAAATCACACGGCTGAGTAAGCTTTGTGCAACTTTGTCTGACACGGGTGCAGCCGTTTCATCTTTAGGTTCATAACGAATCGGGGCCACACGAATTTGATCGCCAATTACCAATTTAGTTTCAGCTTTAATGCGCTTTTTATTAACCCGAACTTGCCCTTCACGCACCAAACGATAAATCCGACTTTTAGGCACACCTTTGAGCCTAGAAAATAGAAAATTATCGATACGTTGACCCGATTGATGCTCGTCCACTTCAAACCAAGTGACACTTTGCCATTCTTGCGTAGAATTCATACAGTTACGATGACCCAAAAAAATACTAAAATTGATTAAAAACTGATCATTTAGGCTATGCTTTACACAAGAAATTTAAGCTTAGCCCATAGGCAGATGATGCAAGGTTTGATATAGTCAGCGCACGGATACCACCGTTAGTATGAAAAAATTTAATTACTTCAATATTTTTGAAGCTAAACATTAAATTTCACAACTCATACTAAATACGGAAAGGTCCCTAAAGAATATGCCGACGCCGAAGGCTTATTATATCGGCAAAAAAGCAAACTGTTGCGTTTAATTGTACTTAATGTACATAAATCAGTTTGCCCCAAAAATATGTCGCCAACTTTGAGTTGGTTTTTAAACGTAAACTGATACACATCAAATGAGTCGCAACCTGAAGTCGCATTCAGGCTACAACGTTGATGCATTGGATCTGCACATAAAGCAAAGATACGATGATAATTCCGTATCAAGACGCTCTATCTTAAACGAAGGGATGATCTTCAAGCTACGTGACAGTGAAAGTTACTCACATCTAATGCACCGTTTGTCCGCCAGTGAATCCGTTCAGGTGACTTTAATCGTTTAAAGATTGAAGCCGTATTGCCATCATCAATACGTGAATCAAAAACCGAAGCCCAACAAAAAAGGCCGGTAAAAAAGCTCAGACCACAGGTGTCATTTTGAGATCTGAGTGTTGATCCGTAATATGTGATGTTCGCTACGTGAATAGCGATGTTTTGTTGTGTATCACTATTAGGTGTATACCCATGAAACGTATGTTGATTAATGCAACACATGCCGAAGAGATTCGCGTTGCACTTGTCACGGGTCAGCGTCTTTACGATTTTGATTTAGAAAATCGTACCCGTGAACAAAAAAAATCCAATATCTATAAAGGTCACGTGACTCGCGTCGAGCCTTCGTTAGAAGCTGTTTTTGTTGAGTATGGTGCAGGTCGTCAAGGCTTCCTCTCTATGCGTGAAATCGCAAACTCATACTACCAAGCAGATCCACGTCAAACTTCAAATATCCGCGAATTGATTACTGAAGGCACTGAGCTTTTAGTTCAAGTGGAAAAAGAAGAACGTGGCAATAAAGGCGCTGCCCTTTCGACCTTTATTTCACTGGCTGGACGTTATTTGGTGCTTATGCCAAATAATCCAAAAGGTGGTGGTATTAGTCGTCAAATTTCGGGTTCAGTTCGTGAAGAATTGAAAGAAATGTTGGCGTCACTCAATACACCGCGTGGCATGAGCGTAATTGTTCGTACCGCAGGAATTGGTCGCTCTCAAGAAGAATTACAACTTGATTTACAGCATTTGCTAGACCTTTGGGCACAAATTCAAAGCACTGCAAGTTCTGGTCCATCACCAATGTTGGTGCATCAAGAAGCTGGCGTGGTAACACGTGCAATTCGTGACTATTTACGTGACGATGTTGCTGAAATTTTAATTGACTCTGAACAAGCTTATAACGAAGCGTATAACTTTGTTAAAGCCGTGATGCCACGTCAGTTAGAAAAGTTAAAAACCTATACTTTAAATGAGCCTTTATTTGCTCACTTCGGTATTGAAAGCCAAATTCAAACGGCCTATGAACGTGAAGTTAAACTTCCTTCTGGTGGTTCAATTGTCATCGACCAAACCGAAGCTTTAGTGTCTATCGACATTAACTCGGCGAAATCGACACGTGGTCACGATGTTGAAGACACGGCTTTAAATACCAATTTAGAAGCAGCAGAAGAAATTGCACGTCAACTGCGTTTACGTGATATCGGTGGTTTAGTGGTGATCGATTTTATCGACATGACCAAAGACCGTAACCAACGTATGGTTGAAGCAAAACTTCGTGAAGCAACGCAAAGCGACCGTGCCCGTATCCAATTCGGTCAATTGTCTCGTTTTGGCTTAATGGAAATGAGTCGCCAACGCTTACGCCCTTCTTTAGAAGAAGCAACGGGTTACGTTTGCCCACGCTGTCATGGCACAGGTATGGTACGTGACTTACGCTCTCTTTCGCTTTCGATTATGCGTAAAGTGGAAGAAATTGCGCTGCGTGAACGTCATGGTGAAGTTCAAGTTGAGGTGCCTGTTGAAATTGCAGCATTCTTATTGAATGAAAAGCGTCACAGCCTCGTTTACCTAGAACAAACCTCAAATGTTCGTGTGACTGTTTTACCACACCCACATTTAGAAACGCCGCATTATGAAATTACTTATAATGCTGAAGGTTTTGCACCAACCAGCTATGAACGTACTGAAGCGACGCGTTCAAGTGAAAAAGAGTTGGGTTATGAATCTTCTGAATGGCATTTAGAAGATGGGCAACAAGCTCAAGCTGCACCGCAAACTCAGCAGCAAGACAAAAACCAAAACAACAAGCAACAACGTCGTCCACAACAAGCTGCTCAAGAAGCACAGCAACAACAGCCAACTCAAGTTGCAGCTGTTGCTCAAGCGTCAGCAAGCCCATGTGCATGGTTAGAAAACTTGTTTGTGCAAAAGCAAGCAAAAACTGTTGATCAAGCACGTTCAGCAAACAATGCTGCCGCAGCCATTGAACAAATGGTCAATGGTGGTGCTGTGAGTCGTGGTCAATTTGGTCAAGTGGGCCAAGTTACAACGGCTGCACCTGTGCAAAGCGCACCTGTTGCAACTGCAAACAGCAATGCTTACTTAACGCCAAATACACCTGTGACACATAAACAGGAACAGCGTGAAGTTGCGGATAAATATTCTGATAAAGAAGAAAAAACGCAACGTCACAATAAAAAGCGCGTTAATAAGCCAAAAGAGCAACGCGAACAAGTTCAGCATGACAATCAACAAAACCAAGTGCATGAAGAAATTGTTCAAGTCTCTCGTCAGGAACAACGCCAAGAACAGCGTCAGGAGCAACGTCAAGATTCGCGTGACAACAAGCGCCCGACTCGACGTCAACATCCAGAACAACAAAATGCTGAAGTTCAACTCGAGCAAAATGCTGTTCCACGCCGTGACCGCAATAATCAGCAACGTCCAAACCGCCCAAATCGTCACCGCGATCAAAGCGTATTGAACGAGCAAGCACCTCAACCAGCGGTTGCTGCTGCTCCTGTCGTAAATGAGCAACAACCAAAAGTCGAAGTGATTGATACACCGCGTCAAGAGGTTATGCCGACAGCATTAGTGATTAATGTTGATCAAGCGAAAAGCGAAATCATTGCATTAAACACGGCAGCTGCTGTTGTTGAAGCACCGGTTGCACAAGCGGCACCTGTCGCTGTGGCAGAAACCAAAGCTGCGGTAACAGAAAAACCAGTGGTTGTGAAGGAAGAAAAGCCGGCAACAACGACCAAAGCGCAAGAGTCACATAAACCACGTTCTGCTGATCGACGTGCAAGTAACGACCCACGCATGCGTAGTCGCCAAAAACGTGAGAATCAAGCGAAACAACAAGCTCCAGCACCAAAGTTGAATCCATCACAGGTTCCAACCTTGAGTCAATATACCGTGGGCAGTTTAATTCGCCATGTGTATGGTGAGGATTGTTCAGTGCTAATTGAGCAGTTTGGTTTAATCCCAACGTTCAATCGTGCATTGGTGAAATTCACTGAGCAATATGCTGCGACCATCGTGCATCAGGCAACTGAGGCAGAAGCAGTACAGCCTGTTACACGTGATGTTGCGGTCACCAAAGCGGCTCCAGAGGCTGAACCAGCACCGGTATTGGACTTAACACCGCCGACTGCTATTTCAGATAAGCGCGTTGCCAACGATCCACGTGAACGTCGTCGTTTAGCAAAACTTGCAGCGGAACAAGCTTTAGAGCAAGCGAAGCAAGCACATAGCGAACCTGAAGCAACCAAAGAAGTGGCGACAATCGCACCTGAGGTGGTTGAAACAGTCGTGACTGAAATCGAGCCTGTGACAGAACAAGTCACTGCCATCGAAGATGTCGCAGTCGTGGATGAACCTAAAGTAGTGGCTGAACCCGTCATTAAGGCTGAAAAACCTGCACCTGTTGCAAAAGTAGTAGAGCCTAAGACTGTTGAAGCAAAACCTGTACCAGCTGAAACAGCTGTAGAAGTTGCGCAAGACGTACAGGCTTTAGCAGAGCCAAAAACGGATGCAAACAAAGACGAAACCGAAGATGATGAGGACAAACCGATCCGTCCTCGTCGCCCTCGCGGTCGTCCACCAAAGAAAGCAACCCCTGCAAATGAGTCATAATTCGCTCTAATGCAGCAAAATAAAAAAACCTAGTCATTTCGGTGACTAGGTTTTTTTTGTTATTTTGACCAAATTAGGTTGATTGCTCTAGGGTTAAACCACTAAAAAGACAACTGTACAGATGACTACAAATAAATAGACATACTGGATTATGAAAAATAAATAGGATTCTTATGCACAACACACAAAATGATCTGATTAGTATTTCGGATGTCGCAGCAAAATTACCTAAATTTATCAGTAAAGTGCCTCATTTATTGAGTGGACTCAAACAAGCCTATTTACGTACCCCCAATACCCCTGCTGGCTTAGGCATTGCATTTGAAAAAGCCGTCAAACGCAATCCTCAAGGGAATGCCTTATTATTCGAAGAGCAAAAATTTACCTACCAAGCACTCAATGAATGGGCAAACCAAATTGGGCACTTTTATTTGTCGATTGGGGCACGTAAAGGTGATGTGATTGCCGTCATGGTGGAGAATCGCCCTGAACTGGTGGCAACCGTGATTGCTTTAGCCAAAATTGGGGTCACCGCAGCTTTAGTCAACACCTCACAAACCGGTAAAGCATTAACGCATAGCATTAATCTGGTCAAACCGATTGCCATTATTATGGGTGAAGAATGCCGTGCCGCAGTGGATGAAGTACGTCAAGACTTGCTCCTTAAAGAAGACCGCTTTCACTGGTTTGCAGATCAGGAAACTTTAGTTGATGCTGGTAAATCACCAAAAGGCTGGACGAATTTAGCAGAAAAAATTATTCACTTTCCTAAATTTAACACACCCACCACGCACAGCATTCAAGGCAAAGATGGTCTTTTTTACATCTATACCTCAGGCACGACAGGTTTACCTAAAGCGGTCATTTTCACGCATAGCCGTTGGACGTTGGCATACGGCACCTATGGTCATATCCTAGCTTTAACCAGTGATGATGTGATGTATTGCACCCTACCGCTTTACCATGCAACAGGCATTGTGGTCTGTTGGTGTGGTGTAATTGCAGGCAGTGCAACACTGGCCTTGCGACGTAAATACTCAACTTCTGCTTTTTGGAAAGATGTTCAAAAATTTGATGCCTCGGCCATTGGCTATGTTGGTGAATTATGCCGCTACCTCATGGATGCGCCAACCTCTGAACTTGAACGTGGGCATCGAGTCAAAAAAATGATCGGCAATGGCATGCGTCCGAATATTTGGGACAAATTCAAACAACGTTTTGGTGTAGAAGAAATTCTTGAGCTATATGCATCAAGCGAAGGTAATGTCGGTTTCAGCAACATCTTTAATTTTGATAATACCGTCGGCTTTTCACCGACACCTTATGCGATTATTGAATTTGATAAAGAAAGCAATGCCCCTGTCAAAGATGACCAAGGCTGGTGTAAAAAAGTCAAAAAAGGTGAAGTTGGCTTACTTGTAGGCAAAATTACCCGTCGTTCGCCATTTGACGGCTACACCGATCCTGAAAAAAATAAATCGGTCATTATGAAAGATGTTTTTACTCAGGGTGACTCTTTCTTTAATACCGGCGATCTGGTGCGTGATATTGGTTTCCGTCATGCTCAATTTGTTGACCGCTTAGGCGACACTTACCGCTGGAAAGGTGAAAATGTATCGACGACAGAAGTCGAAAATGCCGTCAGTGAATATGAAAAAATTGCTGAAGCCGTGGTTTACGGGGTAGAAATTCCCAATACCAATGGTCGTGCTGGCATGGCAGCCATTACACTGGCAGATCATGCTGAATTTACTAAACAAGATTTACAGCAAATGGCGACTGAATTTAAAAAATGCTTGCCAGCATATGCCGTTCCTGTGTTTTTACGCATTCAAGTACACGTTGAAACCACAGGTACTTTTAAATACCAAAAAAACAAGTTAAAAGAACAAGCGTTTGATCCCAATAAAACAGACGAACGCCTGTTGGTTTTACTGCCAAATGCAACCGAATACTGTGATTTAACTGCTGAAATATTCAACAATATTCAAGCATATCAGTACCGTTTCTAATTCAAAAAAGCATTTTTTTGACTAGATATAGCAAATTTGTTGCATTTATAATCAAACATCAACAAGTTTGCTAATTTTTACTTGCGCTCGTTTCATAACTTGCTACAATACGCCCATCAAAACAAAGTGGTGTTTAGAAAAATTTTCTTGCACTGCACATTCAACTCATACTTGAATGTTGGTTCAGGGTCGTTAGCTCAGCTGGTAGAGCAGCGGACTTTTAATCCGTTGGTCCCGCGTT